>Ga0209728_1002233_pt1 | contig 10087 bp, 12 predicted proteins | sample RifGroD1_FD_183997 | JGI IMG/M metagenome (GOLD analysis project Ga0209728, IMG submission 183997) | Groundwater microbial communities from Rifle, Colorado, USA - Groundwater D1 (SPAdes) (version 2) | ecosystem: Environmental > Aquatic > Deep subsurface > Groundwater | place: Rifle, Colorado... | reverse complement strand
TAGAAAGTATGCGTTTTAGGCGTGATTTTGAGAGGTTTATTGACCTTATAGCCTGTGTTTGTTTTGTAAGACAATGCCAAAAAGAACTTAAAGACGATGGAAGGTTTAAGTATATCGAGTGTGATTTGGTGGATTATGAAATTGGGTATAAGATTATGGTAAATAATGTTTTACCTGCAACAATGCTTGATACATCTGTTGGGGCAATAAGTTTATATGAAGACATTAGAAAAATGGTAAGTAAAATTGCAACTGATAACAATATTAAATTAACAGATGCAAACTTTATCCAAAAAGAAGTAAGAGAGTTCACAAAGTTAAATATGGACACAATTAAGAAGCATTTAAGAGTTTTAGTATCAAATGAATATATCCAGCTTGTAGGAGGCAAAACACGCGGTACAAGATTTAGTTACAAGTTGCGAGAAGATAAGGAGATAGAGAAAATTGATGTATCTATGATACCAACCCCAAAAGATATGAAGATGTTAATAGAGACTTCTAACTAAAACTACAAAAATTACAAAAAGTGGGGATAGTGGGGAAAAGCGGGGGTTTCCCCACTTTGGGGTATGTAATTTATGATATATACATAAGTTAAAAAGTGGGGGTGGGTATTCCGAGGGAGAGGTACACCCCAAAAAAAAGATTGTATTGAACATTAGTAAAAACCCTATTGAAACTACAAAAATTGCAAAAAGTGGGGATAGTGGGGAAAAGCAGGGGTTTCCCCACTTTTGGGTATGTAACTTATGATATATACATAAGTTAAAAAGTGGGGGTGGGTATTCCGAGGGAGAGGTACACCCCAAAAAAAAGTTAAATAAAACTATATAATGATTTTTCGGGGAATCACACCTCCCCTAAAAATACCCCTTCAAAGTTGTTTCCGCTCCCAATGTTTGAGTATCCAATCCTTTAGGCGGAAAGAACTTTCAAGGCACAATAAAGCTAAAGCCTTTTGTATATAGGCGATATATATCTAACAATTAAAGCAGTTGGTAAACTTAGTCAAAGTCCTGTGGTAGGTCAAAGGAGACATTTATGGTTAAAGAGGAGGAATTAACAAGCCTTATTGAAAAAGTAGCAGAAATGTTTGAGTATATAGAGGCAAAATTATCAATATTAACTTTTATAGATTTATCTAACAAAGAAGACTCAATATATTTTTATCTAAGTTTTATACAGGTACAAAAAAATGCAAAGAAGGAGATATTACTAACTTTAGCTAAATGGTTAGAGGATGTGAGGATGGAGGGTGGGAATGAATGAAGACCAATTAAAATTAATAGATGAGTTTAGAGAAGAATTAAGACTAATGGGTAAGAGTATTCAGAATGTCAACTATATGAGTTATATATTTTTTGATTACCTATATAAAGAAAATATTGATTACCAATTATTGAAGATAGGAGAAGCCCAAAACTTCCAGACCTATTTAGTTACCTTAACAAATGATGAAGGACAAATTAGATATGGAAAACATACGGTAGCAGGGATTGTTAGTTTTATTAAGAGTTTCTATATATTTCTAAAAAGAAAGAAGTTCGTATATTCTAACCCATTTAACTTTATTAAACAGGTAAAATACGGCAAAAGCCTACCAAAGAATATTTTAAATGAGGAAAAAATGAATAAGTTTCTTAATCATCTAAAAGAGTTTTGGAAAGGAAAGAATGCGACTGAAAGGAGGAAGTTATATAAATGTCATGTAGTAAGTGAGTTAATGTATTCGACAGGGGCAAGGATAAATGAGGTAATGAAGTTAAGAGTAGAGGATATTGATTTTAGAAGAGGAGTTTTAAGGTTATGTGATAGTAAGACAAGGAGTATTAGGGATGGTATATTAAACGAATATAGCCAAAAAGTGTTAAAATTATTCGTAGATATGAGAGAATTGATAATATTTGGAAAGAATAGAGGTGACTCTGGGCTATTATTTGGGTCTTGCGGGCATTTAAAGATTTGGCTAAATAAAATATTGATGGAAGAGAGCAATAAATTAGGTTTAGGAAGATTTAATACACATAACTTTAGACATGCTTTGGGGTATCATATGCTAAGAGGAGGATGTGACATAAGATACATACAAGCAATACTAGGGCATAAAAAATTGAGTTCTACCCAGATATATACAAAAGTAGAAAAAGAAGACCTAAGAAATGTGCTTGATAAATGTCATCCAAGAGTATTTAGAGGTAGAGATGAGGAATAACCAATATTTTGTTAATGAGTATGAAAAGTATTTGATAGGAATAAATTACAAAAAAAATACGGTAAGATTTAATGTGTATACAATAAAGAAATTTATTAGTCTTTGTATGATAAAAGATATTAAAGATGTAAAAGAAGATGATATTAAAAGATTTGTATCAAAAATGGTAATGATAAAATCAGCCCATAAAAAGGATTATTCACCCCAAACGATAAATAGAATGGTATCTTGTTTAAAACATTTTTTTGTATATTTATATAGAAATGAATTAATTCTAACGAATCCATTTGAGGATTTAGTATTAAACTTGAGATATATAGAGAGAACACGAGGAATATTAAGTTGCGAAGAGATAAATAGATTTTTGAATAGTATAGAGGTGGAAAGTGATTATGGCAAACGAAACAGAGCATTATTTGAGTTAATGTATTCAAGTGGGTTAAGAATAAGTGAAGTGATAAACTTAAATCTTGAGGATGTTGACTTAAAGGAGAGGGTATTAGTTGTAAGGAATGGGAAAGGAGGGAAGGATAGGTATGTACCATTTTCTAAAGTTTCCGAAAGTTTTTTAAGATTATATATAGAGAATTGCAGGAAGGAGAAGAAATTAATAGATGAAAAAGCATTATTTATTGGGCAAAGGAGAAGGTTAAAAAAGAGTGGAATAAGAGTAATATTTATCAAGATATTAAAGGAATGTGGGATAGATAGGAAAGATATTACGGTTCATTCTCTAAGACATACAGCTGCAACTCATCTATTAGAAGGTGGAGCAGATGTTAGATATGTTCAAGAACTTTTGGGTCACGAGGACATAGAAACAACTGTAAGATATACTCATGTACTTATGGAACACTTGAAAAGAGAATACAAAAGCGTCCATCCAAGAGAGAATAAATATTATGAAGAAGTGAATGAGGAGTATTTAGAAGAGTTAAATAAATTAAAGGAAGAAAGAATTAAGAGAAAAAAAATTAACAATAAAAAAAACAAAAGAAAACGAGTTATATGAGGAGGTGAAGGAGGAATAAATTATTAATATTTTATCTAAGTATAGAAAAAAAATTGACAAAAAATTAGAAATTAGTATAAAATATCAAACATGGAAAATGCAAAGAGTTTAGATATTAGTAAATTATTATGTCTTTCTTACTTATCAAAAGAATATGAGAATACAAGTAAAAGTTTAGAAAACCTATTTTATTTGACATATTTATATGAATTAAGCCAAAAAGAGGAAGAAGAGAGTAATATTGGGGTAAAATCTCAAGATTTAGAGAGAGAAACTTTTGCCCTACATGAGTATGACAGGGAAACAAATCTAATATATGCCCAACAAAGATGGCTTGACAGTGAGACTGGGTCATTTACCCAAGAAGATGGAGCAAGAGATGGACTAAATTGGTATAGCTATTGTGGAGGGAATCCTGTAAATTATGTTGACCCTTGGGGGTTAATAATAGCAGGAGTAGATAAAGCTCCAGCAAAACCTTCTGGTAAAGAAAAAAAAGGTGGTGGTGGTGGCAAAAAGGGACCAACTTACGAATGGATTGCTAAGGATAAAGCAAAAGATTATTTAGCAATGAATCCTAAGGCGGAATTAACAGGTAGAAAAAATACTAATACGGTTCAAGTTAAAAATGAAGGTTCAGACCCAGAAAGTAAAGCAGGTGAAGAAAAACAACGAGGCGATAAAGCAAGTGAAGCTGCAGAAAGTCAAAATAAATCTGGTACAAATGGAACTAATGATGGAAGAGAAGATGTAAAAGGTGGAAATCCACCTCCTGATGATGGGGGTGATGGTACTGGAAATGGCGGAGGAGATGATGATCCTGTAACCCCAAGTGAGCAAAGAAATAAGGGTGCAGATGTAACTGATGTAATAAAAGGTACTGTAGAAACAGAAGAAATATTAACTGATTATGTAAGAAAAAATAAGAGGGTGATGGTAGAAAAAGATTTCAAAATAACTACGATAGAGCTCTCCAAAGTAAAGAAAGGAAAACATGTAATAAAGTCTATGCCAAGAGAAACTCTTTATTTGAAAGCATTACAAAAAGATGCAGTTCTAGCTGGAAAGATGGCAAAATGGTTAGGTAGGTTTGGAATAGGTTTATTAGTTGCAGATGTTGGCTTATTATGGGTAGAAACAGGGTCTTGGAAAAGAGCTCTTTTAAGAGCAGTAAGGCATACCTTATCGACTGGTGCTGGAATATATATGGGTAATCTAGCAACGGGATTATCTTTATTTCTTGGTGTGACTGCCCCAGTAGCTCCTATAATAGGTGTAACGGTAGGAGTTGTATCTGGTTTAATTGTTGACGAAATATTACAAGCTATTGAGACTAGTATCGTGGAAGGAAAAGGGGATTAGTATTATGAAAATAAAAAAATATTATCAAAGTATATTTTCTTATTTCTTTGCTTCTTGTATATTTCTTGGATTGATAGGAGCAGTTATTTATATTATATACTTTAGAGTTATGAATTTTGACGATATTTCGAATATTATTAAATTTTCTTTTTTCCTTATAATAATAATTGGAGTCTTTTTTAGTGGGTTTGGTTATTATTTTGAGATTTTAGATGATAAGATAAATTGGAAACTATTCTTCATAAATATAACATCACTCCCCTACGAAGACCTAGTAGGAACAAGTGTAACTTTTCCTTACTGGTTTATGATGTTTTATACTAAAGATGGAAAACTTACATGGTTTTGGTGTAGTATAAGTTACAAAAATTATTATGAACTATGTAAAACAATAATAGAAAATAACCCAAATTTTGGAGTAGAGAAGAGAGTAAAAAAGAAATTAGTAAAATTATATGGATTAAAAGCAGAGGATATAGAGGAGATGAAATCCTAACTCCCGTCCTATCCAAAAAAGGTGGTTTCATCGTAACTGGAAAAATAAAGGAGGTAATGATAGTTTATATGATGAGGTACTTGAAGCTTTTGAAGAATGGACAAGGTTGGGTAAGCCAAATGGATAATAATAAACAAAATAAATATGATTCAAGTATAATAACTAGACTAGAATCCCAAAACGATGATGAAATTATTGAGGCTTTAGAATATTTAAAATCAGATATAGATATTGCTAAATATCAGATTGATAGGCTGTTGACTATATTTAAGTTTACAAAAAATTTTAAAATAAAACATATATTAGCAATATTATTACATGATATTGGAGATATTAAAGCATTACCTATATTAATTAGTGAAATTACTAATCCATTTAATAAAACTCATAGAGGTACTTTAATATATGCTTGCGAAGCATTTAATTGTAGTGAATATTTAGATTTATTTATTACATTAGTACAAGACGAGAATTATGAGGTTGCAATGACTTGCTCTTTAGTATTTGAAGCCATGACGGGTACATTTAATAAAAAGTTGTTGAAAGAAAATATAAAGAAATTAAAAGAGAAATTAAATAATCTGAATAATTCTTATGAAGATTGTATAAAAGATGCAATTATGATTCTTAAAACTAAAATACAATTTTGAAGCGTCCTATCCAAAAAGTGAATAGGACATAAAAATAGTTCTTTGAAACAAAACAAGGCTTGTTGGCACTCCCAAACCGCAACCGTCGACCTACGCAGTCCATTGCTTCGGTCTTCGTCTACCTCCGCTCTTATCTGAAATTGTCGTCCGTGACAACTTCAGATAAGAGTCGGTAGACGAAACGGTTGCGGTTTGGTTGTATCTATTAGTTGGTTGGTAGTATAACTACTGATTAATGGGAGAGTTACGCACAATGCTTTTAGGTGACTTACAAATTATTCCTGTCAATGTTATATTATTACGCGATAAATTGGGTAGCAGAAATAATTTGCAAGTAGTAAAAACTGAATTAGTAAGAAAATGTTACAAATCAGGGGGGGGTATAGTGAAGTTAGGCGTTAGTAATAATTAGTGTAACTTTTTATTATATAAAGAAATATGACCACTAATAATTAATGAGATTTTCTGCGGAAATTGCGGTTTTATTGCAGTTTTTTTAGTGAAAAATGCAAGTTGAATGCAAGAAAATGGGTTAAAAATGCGGTAAATTGCAGATTAAGTGCAGGTAATTAGGGAGGATGGTTAGTAAATAATTTTGTTAAGAAAAATCCATATTTTTAATATTATTTTCCAAATCTCTAGAACCGTGAATTATAGCGACTATATAGATAATATTTTTTGTATCATCTATTTTATAAATTATTCTATAATCTTTATAAATAATTTCTCTAATATTTTCAATTTTATATTCTGGGACAATTCTACCAATACGAGGAAATGCTTCTAATTTTTCAATTGAAATAAAAATTTTTTGAATAAAGATATTTGCATAGTAGAGAGAATCTTTTTTTATATAATTTTTTATACTTTCCAAATCATTTTGAGCAGGTTCAGTTAATTCTATTATCATAGTTCTAATAACCTTCTTTTTGCTTCTTCTATAGGAATAGTTTTTCCTTCCTCAATTGCTTTTAAACCAATTTCAATCTTTTGTCTAACATAAAGTTCATACATAAGATCATCCCAACCAACATTATCAGGAAGGGTTTTAATTAAATTAATAGCTTCTTCTTTAACAGCTAACATAACTCACCTCTTTTAAAAGAATAATAAATATTTTAAATTAAATCAAGAATTAATTATATTTTCCATGAGTTCGATTAAAAACTTTTGGTGTTCTAAAGAAAGTTGTTTATCAGCTTTTAAAACAGTATTTTCAAAGGCTTTATTTATGAAATTAAATAATAATTTATTGCCTGTTAAGATAACATGAGCAGAAACATTAAAATAGTTAGATAACTTAACTAAATTTTTTGGAGATGGATTTTTTTTTATTTCATAATGTCCAATAGCTGAGGAAGTTAATCCGAGTTCTAAAGCCAACTCTTTTTGTGATACACCTTTATTAGTTCTTAAAATCTTTATGTTTTCATGAATATTATTTTTAAACTCAATATTAATTAAATCAAAATTAGATTTATCAGTTGTTTTTAAAAAAGTTTCGATTGTGGACTCAACTTTATATCGTCGGTCAGTATTAAGTTTATCAATTTTCTCTGCGAATTTTATAAATTCAATATTTCTTATATAATTACAAGAATTTGAAAGTAGAATAAAATCTATTGAGACATCGAAAAAAGAAGCTATTAGTATTAAAGTTTCATTTGAAGGAAGCTTATTATCAAATTCATAATTTTTAATTTTATTATATTTCTCGCCTAAATCTTTGGATAATTTTAATAAAGTAATATCTTTATAAATCCTTAATTGCTTTAGAATATCAGAAATATTTATTTTTTCTAAATTTATTATTGACAAATACGAATCCTTGATATATATTTATATTAATGAATTTAAGAGAATATACATACCTCTTGTGGTCTATATATAATCATAAAAAAAGCAGATTAAAAAACCTGCAAGTAACGAACCTCTCCGTAGGAGAGTTTAAATAATGCCCTGTTTCCTCCAACCGACCAAAGTTTAGGAAGCAAGGCAACCCAAATAGAAGTTGACCCCCTATTTATATCTAATTTAACATAAATTTAGATATTTTAAAAGGGTTTTTCTTCAAAAATTTAAGGAAGACTCAATGGAAACAGTAAAGACAAGCGATCTTTATGAAGCAAGTTTTTATCTTTATCTAAATTTTACATTAGAAAAGATAGAAGTAATTAAAGAAAACGGGAAATTATCCTGTGTAATAGCGTTTTGTGGGGAAGAGATTAAGAAAAAGCAACTTGAATACTTAAATTCGGATGTTTTTGTTAATTTAATTGATTTTAGAAAGAATTTTAACAGATTAAAGACCCTTGTTTATGCAGAACAAAAAAAAGCGAGGGTAGCAAAATGACCACCCCAACAATCGTAACAATCACCCAAAGAAAAGGCGGAGTTGGTAAAACCACCGCAACACTAAACATCGCATTTGTCCTTGCCTCAATGGGTTACAAGGTATTAATCGTGGATTTAGACGACCAACAAAACACGAGTCGAAGCGTTTCAAGTTTAGTAGAATCCACAAAAACCATAGAAGACCTACTTTTAAAAGACCTTACCCTAAAAGATGTAGCTTTCCAAACTGATTGGCAAAATGTATATATTCTAAGTGCAAGTAGTAATTTATCTGGAGTTGTAAAGTATCTGGATGGAGAAGTCGGAGGACATCTAATACTAAAAGAGAAGTTAGTAAAAGATAATGAGTTTGACTTTGTGCTAATTGATACAAGTCCATCGCTAAATATACTTGTGATAAATGCGTTATGTGCAAGCCAGTTTATGTTTATCCCTTTATCAAGTAAGTACTTATCTTTACAAGGTTTATCCCAAACAATCGAATCATTTAAAAAAGTCACAGATAGACTAAACCCAGATTTGAAGCTATTAGGAATAGGTTTTGTTCAACACGACAAGAGGAATGTCTTAGCAAATGAGGTTTTGGAGCAAGTTAAGGAAGCTTTCCCAAACGATTTATTTAAAACTTTGATAGGGATTAATATTAAAATTGAAGAAGCACAGGTTAAAAAACAATCGATACTAAGTTATGCACCTAATGACAGAGGAGCAGAACAATATCGAGAACTTGGGAAAGAGTTGTTAGCAAGAATACAAGGGGTTTAATATGAGTAAGAAAATATTAGACTTAAAGTATTTTGAAGGTGGGGACATAATCGATAAAGTCAGTAAAGAACAAGAGATAATTGAAGCTGTGAGTAAATCTGAAAACATAACAACTAATGAGGCGATTAAAAAACTCAATGGATTAGAGAATAACTTTAAAATCACTAAAGAAGATGTAAAAGAGGTTGAAATTGAACCCAAAGAACCCAAAGAGGAAGAAAAAACAATAAATCTAAGCGAGATAGTAGAATTTTACCACAAGAAACTCTATGAAACTCAAAGCGTTATCGATTTACTAAAAGGTTTTAACTTAGACAACACTTTTTGGCGACTATTTAAACTTGGTGCTTGTAATGGTAAACTTTTGGATATAACAAGCCAAAAACAAAAGGAAGAGTTAAAAAAGACTGGTCTTTTAGATGAAAACTATCTTGAAGTATTACTAAATAACTTAACAATACCAATAATCGACGAAAACGATATTGTAACAGGTATTTTTGGACTTGATACAACTGGTTGTATTAAAGCAATTGGTAATACCAAAACTATTTTTAACCTAAAGTTAAGTAAAATGTACGATGAGCTTATATTTACCGATAACTTTAATCTATGCTTTAAACTAATCGGTTGTGGCTTTAACAATCTTATATGTGCAAACTTACAAGACTTTGACGCTAAAAACCTAAAACTATTAAAAGACAACAGAGTAAAAACGCTAATTGTGGTATCAGAAAGTACGAGTAACTTAGACTTACTAAAAGATGTGCTATTAGAAGACTTTAGAGTTAAATTAGTACAAATTGAAGAGAATAAGGCTATTAGTAAAAGTGAAATTTTAACCCTAATTGAAAAATCCGAACTCTTTAAACCCAAAAACGATAATGATTTCTCTGTTAAAAGAGAAGGCAATAACTACATATTTACAATTGGAGACATTAGTTACAAGTTATTTGATGTAAAAGAGTTATCCATTTCAAACCTAAAAGTAAGTATAAAAGCCGAATATCAAGAAGAACGCTTTCCTGATAAAATTGATTTGTATTCTTCTCGGTCTCGTAATAGTTTTAGTTTAACCCTAAGCCAAAAGTTTAATATCGAAGTAAAGCGAGTAGAAAACGACTTACTTAAAATCGTTGACTATATGGAATATGAAACTATGAAGAGATTAAACCCAAAAACTAAAGAAAAATACGAAATGACAGAAGAAGAGATTAAATTAGGCTTAGAATTCC
>Ga0209728_1002231_pt1 | contig 10094 bp, 14 predicted proteins | sample RifGroD1_FD_183997 | JGI IMG/M metagenome (GOLD analysis project Ga0209728, IMG submission 183997) | Groundwater microbial communities from Rifle, Colorado, USA - Groundwater D1 (SPAdes) (version 2) | ecosystem: Environmental > Aquatic > Deep subsurface > Groundwater | place: Rifle, Colorado... | reverse complement strand
ATAAGAAATTCATTTGAAATATTGTCCAACGTAACATTTACTGAAACATTTTGCAAATTATCAAGTTTCTTTTCAATACTATCAAATTTCTGTAATAATGCCATTTTAAAATAGTCATCCATACTTATACCTTCTGGCAACCCATTTAATTCATCCGTAGAAGAAATTGTTTCTTTTGTATTAATATCTCTTACTTCTGAATTATATCTAGAAGGATAATACCATCCACTCAAATCAACGTCCGTATATGTAACTTCTCCAAAAACTCCATTAATAGTATGTTTAATTCCTTTTGTATGTTCCATATTAACAACTCTCCTTTTAATTTTATTTATTTGTTATTGATCTAATTGATATGTCAAATTACCTAAAACAATAACTCACCATTTGATGATTTTCATCAGGAGAAATTTTAAATGTAATATCACCAGTTCTATTACCATCTTCGCCCATGCCAACAGAATATTTTACATCCTCTAAACTCATTCTTGCAACAAATATTTTGCCACTATTTTCACCGAACGTTGTATCTCCTTCTAATTGTATATACTCCTTACCATCAACTGTTACAATTTTAACTTTTGCATTAATAATATCATAATTCATTTTATTTCCTTCTTTTAACATTTTATTTTTTTACTTTATGGAGATTGTTAACTTAATAATTTATGTATTGATATTTGTTAATACAATCATATATTTTCCTCACCTCGCTTTCTCTTGTTATAAGTATACCACTAGCAATTAATGTTGTCAAGTATAAATTTTATTTTTATATTTATATTCATAAGAAAAGAAAAGAAAAGAAAAGAAAAAGGAGAAAGGGAATGTTACTTCCCCTTATTAAGTTAATTCATTATCTCTGCTTTAATTTTACACTTTTGAATTTCTCCAATAACTTCATGCCTTATGTTTATCTTAACACTTTCATCATCCACAAAAGCTATAGGATTATCAATATAACTTTCTACAACTCCTTTAATAGAGTCATTAATGGTCGGTATATCCTCCTCCTCAAAGTCATCAGGATCAAACATTTTCTCTTGGTCAACTTCAACCTCTAATATTGCTGTCATAATAAGCTTTACTTTTACTTTATACATAATTAATCACTCACTCTCATTAGGTTCTAGATATATTTCCAATTTTAGTATTAGGAAAATCTAATCGAGCTAATTGTTTAGCATGTTCTTTAGACTCAGCCATAACTTCAAAAACATTCCAATAATCCTTGGAAAATATAATAATAATCGAATATTTTTTAATTTTCATCTTAATCCTCAAAGTTTTCCAAAAACTCTTCTTCTGTTGGTAAGTCATCCAAATCAAAACTAATAACCTGTTTGATAGGATAATAGGTTTTATCATAGACAGTGATTGGTTTTAATTTGTCTTGCATAGAATAAAATCTTTCATTCTCATCTAATGGAGTTTTATTAGCCCCTTCATACACCTCAAATGTATTCTTATCTAAATCAATTACATAACCCCATCTACATGATAATGAATCATTAGCAAAATTAAGACTATTCCTCAGTTTTAATTTTTTATCAGAATTTTGAATTAATACAAGAATTTTAGAACCAGTATCTGTCGAATTTTCAGGATACAGTTCTTTAAATTTGCTTGATATTTCCATAGGTATGAGTTTTTCATTTGGATCTTTTCCTGCTTCAATCCACATTTGTTCTAATTCTTCTTCTATAGCAAAACTTAATGTATCAATTTGATTATTGAATTTTACTCTATCCATTTCATTTTTTAAAAAATTTAATATATCTTCCCCTTGACCACTAGGTTGACCATCCCATTGCCCATATTGAGCAACTTTATACTCACCATTTTTGACTACACAAATCAAATGTCTTGTACCCATATTGCGTTTCTCCTTTTATTGTTACATTGCATCTAATCAATTATAGTAGACAAGTATATGATTGTCAAAAGGTAATAGATAGATTAATAAACAATAATTCTATTAATATACATGATAGTATTCACTTCCTTCTTCCCATATCCTACCATTATATGAGATTGAAGCAATTTGTTTTGTGCCTTCAAACACATAACCACCAATACAATTTCCTGCTTTTAACTCATATTCTTCAATATACTCTCGAACTTTTTCTGATGCTTCCTTTAATGTATTCACTTGAATAGTTTTATTAGGAACGCCATATACTGGAGCATTAGGATCTTGTCTATAATCAATATTACCCCAATTTTCAAGAATTACAGAATACTTCTTTTTCAAATACTATCACACTCCTTCATTATGATTTATTGTATCATATTCTTTATATGATAGCCAATGGGCAAACCCCAACAAAAGGTAAAAAATAGAGGGAATCTTACAATAAGTAAGATTCCCTCTAAGGATGAAAGAAAGAGTGTATAAATGAAAAATGAAAATTAATCACTTATATTTGTTATGATATATTATTTTAGGGTTTATGTCAATGGACAATTATTTATTGGTTCAATCTAATAATTCTTCAATATCATCTTTTTCTAAATAAACAAACTCAGCTTGACTAATAGGAAGATTTGATAAAACTGTTACTGTACAATTATTTCTGAGTAATCTTGCACGTCCCACAGCTTGTATCAATTCTGATTCTATAAGATACAATTGTATTTCTCTCAACATATTATCATCTGAAAATGTCTGAAAGAAAAATTCAAAATTATTTCTTTTTATTTGTTTATATTCCATTTGAAAATCATTTAATCTGGGAGTTAATCCTAAAGCAGATGCAAATAGTGTATAAACAATAGGAGCAACATGGGGAGTACCTACAATGGCAATATCTTGACCACCATAAGTGTCTAACCCTGCTGTTGCACCATAAGTAGCAATTGTATTAAATTTATCTGATAAACTTTTATATGTAATAGTTGGTTTATCTTGTACTAACTCCTGTGCTAATTTTAGCATTTTAGGATTGTCTTTAATTTGCCATCTACTAAAACTCCGTTGTGGATATTGCTCTATTTTACCTTTATTCTCCACATCTCCTAAATCAATAAAATGCAATTTATCACCAAATAGATGACTATATATTTTTTCATTGGCTGTAGCACTTAGAATAATAGTATGCTTATCTGCTAGACTATTTCTTACAACAAAGAAAATCTTGTCCTGAGAATTAGGATTAAATTCATCATTACTTCTAATAAAATGTGAGCAATTTAAAAATCCTAATATGTTTGTTGTTGCGCCACTCTCAATAACTACTTGTTCTATATTTTTAGCATTTTTAAATACATAAGTAGGCATGGTCTGAACTTCATTAACTGGTGCTTTCTTTATTAACTCTAATACTGTATTTATTATGCCTTGATCTTCTTTTGACTTGAAATTATGCATAATCAGCTTGGTGAAATCCGAAATTTTAATATGATTTTGCTGAATTAAAATATTTATAATATCTTCATCAATTATTAACCTTTCATTTTTATCATCTCTTAAAAACATTAATTTTTGATGAGTTGTAATTAATGTACCTACATGACTTTTACAAACTTCCATCTGATTTAGGTATTCTAATAATTCTGGAATATTTTCAAGTTTTGCTATAGATTTTATATATGCGGATGCAGAATTAATTGCACCTATAGAATATAATCTATTTATTTTACTCTTATGCTCTGACTTTAAGTTTTCTGGTAAACTAGGTGTGGCTACTACATTAGTATTTCCAGCTTTTATCATGCGTTCTAAAACTTCTGCCTTCAATTTGTGATTAGGTACAGCTATAGTGGTATTCTGAACATCTAAATACAATTCTGTTTTACCTATGCCTGTCGGAGCTTTTATTACATGTATTTTATCATCTTTAATAACTTTTAACATTTCCATTATTTCTTTAAATTCTGCTTCTGCTACTTCTAATGATTTCAAAACTGGTTGTTCTAATACATTAACTTTACCTCTAGGAACTTTGCCTTGGAATATCATGTTAATTCCATGTTCACACTCATTAGCAAATGGACAGAAATAATTGCAACTTTGTGGTTTATAATTCATCTTATTAATATAATTAAAGTAATAATTCCACTTATCTTCATCATAACTCTCATTTTGAGAAATTATTCTCTCTAACTCTGTCCTACCGCCTTCAATTAATAATAAGTTTGTTGCCATACCGAAAATTTCAAGATGAAATGCCCAATATTTATTTTGATTCATTTCCCTAAACAATTTACAGTATTTAGATAATTTTTCGAAATCATATCTTCTAATTAATTTATCCCTTTTTACTTTTTCATTATCTACATTATATTTAATCTTTTTAGGTTTATCTTCTTTATTATTCATAATAATATCATCTTTCCTATTCTCTTTACTAAAATAAATAGTATAGTCAAAAAGTACAGAACTTGAACACGTCCTATTAGTATATAATAGGATTGGAGGTGTGGATGTACTTTCTTGAATCTTTTCTTTTATAATTTTAGGATAACCATTAATCATATCAACACCTACATCAGAACAAAATGTTTTTAACTTCTTTAAATAATTATTCTCCATTGAATGTGTAAAATAATGTATTAAACCTTCTATTAAATCAGGAATATTAATAGTTTTATAATAATCATTATATATTAATTCTTTTCCACCAAAGAAAATTCTTGCACCATCCTTACATGCTTTATCAGCTTCAGGAAACAAATTCATTAACGATAATTGTACTAAATTTCTCACTCTCACATCCTCTACATCATGTTCCAAAACAAAAACTACTCTAAATTTATTATTATTAATACTAGAAAAAGTAGTATAAACAAATGCAGGTAATGTATTATATTTATTACATCGTTCAATCATTTCTTCAAAAGAAATTCCATCATCAAAATCTAATCCAAATAATTGTTGTGTCATAAAGTTTTCATTCAATCTTCTTCCATCTTTAAAGGTTGTCGGACACCAACTCTTGCCATATGGTTGAACTAAATTATTCGCAATTTCTTCAATTTCCATATTAACTATATTTTCTGGTATTCGTTTACTTATGATTCCTATTTCTCCTTTTTGTGGTTTGCAACTGTAATTAACTGTGTCTAAAGATAATTTCATTTTTCAACATCTCGCTTTCTTTTTAATTTATTAAATTGTTCACTCGCTCAAAAATATAGAACTAGCAGGATAAGATGCGAGTTATCCCTTAATAATGAATGGCCTATCCATTACTCCTGCTAGTTTTGTGTATATTTCAACACAAGAAAATCCCATTCCTTAAATTAAAAGAATGAGATTCTATCTATTGAAATATTAAATTATCTAATTACCAACCCAAATCATCATCAATAATATCTGTCTTCTTACCCTTCACAAATTTAGGTTTCCAGTAATCATCCTCTTGACATACCTCTTCATCATCCCAACCTTCACCAAGATTATAAAAATTATCTAAACACAAGTGCCTAAATTTATCATATAATTCATTTGCTATGACTTTTTCATGTTCAGTTTCATATTGTGAATCGTGCAATACTTTAATTAATAAATCTAACTTTTCTTCATTTAATTTTAAATATGAGTGCATTGTTTTAATCTCTCCTTTATTTTTAATTGCAGAAGGAGTTATCCGTAATGGACAACCCCCTTTTGACAAATATTATTTATTAATCAACATTCCTTATGTAACAATATATCTTTCCATCTTTGTAAGACTCTACATCCATGTTTTTCTCAACAATAATTTTATCAATTATGCAATCATCTTCCCCATACTCTCTTGTTATAATTTGATCGAAAGCACTCTTCAATAGATTTTGTTTGTCAAATTTAGCCAAGCAATCAAATTTTATATAGACTACAATTGGTCTATCCCAATTAATATCTAATTCTTCTTTTGGTATTAATTGATGTGATGGAAAATTTCTAATCCAATTGTTATATGTATTAGTCTTAACGATAATATTTTTACCTGTATACTCGCTCACAACAGTCTGATAAAGATAATTTTCCGACATTCCATGCACATTTAAACACATATATTCTGACAATGAAGGATTTAATATAGCAATCTTAGTTTCTAAACTACTTAATACCTCATCTTTTTCATCAATTATTTGTAATTGTTTATTAATAATTTTATTTTTATAAGATATTGTTTGCCCTCTGCTTTTATTTCCAGTTTCTTTTTGTTTCTTACCTATGATAGATATTACTTCAGCAAGTACCAAAGCGAAAGACCCTTTGCCATTATCAATTAATATTTGTTTTCTATCTTTTAAAGATTTAATAATCAAATTCTGAATATTATTCTTTTCTTTTCCGTCTTTATTTTTATGATATATCATACATTCTTTATACTCTAACTCAATTGATTCTATATTACATATCCTGAACGTATTTCTTATCTTTTTATTTGTAGAGTATTTATCAAGTTTCATCTCTTGTTCTTCTGTAATATCTTTAGACACATAAGCACCATTTTGACGAATTTCTGTCAACACCTTGCCAACCCATATCATAAATTGTGTTGCTCTATTATTGCTCGCTTTGCCAATTAGTGGATACATTATGTATTCTGGGATAAAATCACCCGTCGACACAAGTGTCGATGCTCCTAAATCAGCTAAATGCTTATTAACTCTTGCCCACTTAATACACTCATTTCCACTCTTTGCAATTTCTGTCCAACCACAAAATCTAGCAACTTCATCAATTCTAACTTCACTACCAGAAATTCCTTCTCTAAATGCTACCTCTTGATCCTCATAGATTTTTGTTAATACATTGTTATTATTGTTAATCATTTACTATTCCTTCTTTCTTTTTAATTTTTAAAATAAATATAATTATTATTTATTAATTATAGGGAATGTTTTTATTTCTACTATGGGTTCTCCAAATTTCATAAACGTCTGCCGTATCTTTTCTATCAAACTTATGCCACATCTTTTTTGTTACATAGTGAATTCCAACATCTTTGACTACTTTGCCATGTGATATGTACAGTTGAGTTTGCAACAAGTTATAAACATATACATACTTATCCTTTGAATCTTCCATCCTTTCACCTCCTTTCAACAAATCAATTAAATCTGGACATAATAAAAGAGAGAATCTTAAATTAATAAAATTCTCTCAAATCGAACTAAATCGCCTAATATTTCATTTTATACCCTATTTTACCTCTCTTATACTTCCATTATCTCTTGATTCCTTAAATTTACTACCTAGTCTATACCTATCCCATAAAACTGGAATTTTATGGGATTATTTATTGCTTAAAGATTCCATCAAATTATTAAATTTCTTCAAGTTATTCTCTTTATTTTCTTCTATAATTTTCTTTAAATTAAATTTTGGCAAACGATTAAATGTTTCTGGATTTGTTTCATGTAATTTACATATAATTGTATTTGCTTCTTGAAGAGATATAATTTGTTCTTTATTAAATATCATATTTTTACCTCCCTAGAATATTTTAAAAAATTTGCACCAAAAACTGTTTTTCAAACCTTACTCTAGCAACACTTTCTAGACCCACAATAATCTGATTTGCACAGAAATGGGTCTAGAATCAATCAGATTTATCAATGTGAATGATTGTGCCACTCTGATAAACTGATGCCTTTAAATTGGCTTCTAATTTGTGATATTTAGCATTTATTTTGATTCCTCTTTTACTTCCACCTTATCCTCTACTACAACTCCATCAATTTTAAATTTACCACTAATAAAACTGGATAATTTAACCAGAACTTCCTTCCCATAATAAAGATAACCAGACATCATAAGTAAATATGTTGCATTTGATAAATTTATTTCTTTTCCATCAACGCTCACAAGAAGTATATTTGGATTTAATTGTCCTATAAAACAAACGCAAATAAAAGAACTTGAAACTATAAACCCTTTAAATATTCCTTGCCATAATTTTGTTTTATCAAATTGTTTTATGAAAAAGGAATTTACTGAACCCAATATAATGTTCAAAATTATTAACCCTAATAAACTTCCACCAAGCAACAATGTGTTTTGATCAATCATAAAAATCATTCTCCTTAATTATTATTTTATTTAAGTAAATTTTAATTAAACCCTTTACCTCTTAACATCCTTCCAAGAACATCTAATTGTTTTGATATCTCTTGTGATTGTATTTTATTAAAAGCATGTTGATCTTTTGCAATTGCAAATTCTTCTTTAAGTAATGTGTAAAGGTTTTCATTTTGTTTTGAGATTTCTTTGTTTAATTCTGCTGTTAACATAATTATGATTCTTGATGTTATTTTTGATAGAATCCAATTTTTAAATTTGTTTAATTTGTTCACATAGAATCATTCCCTTACTTTTATTATTTAATAGTAATTCCATACTTCACAGCAACAAAGGACGTTATTAGCAAACTTACAATCCCAATAATTTTCAATGCCATACTCAAATTATTATTTAATTTTATTTTTTTTATCTCAGTATCGCTTAATATTTCCTGTTTTTTTATTTCTGTATTACCTGTTGAATTTCCAATAGCAATTTGACTAATTGTATTTATTAAGAGGTTAGAAGTTTGTAAATTTTGCAATGTAGTATTTTCAACTCTGGCTAAGGTACTATCCAGAGAATTAAATCTAGTTTCATACGCAATGTCTTTTAACTCAAGTTCATGAAGTTTTTCACCATGATTAATCATTTTATCAGAAAGTCCATGAATTTTTTCTTCATGTTGAGTTGTTTTTGTTTGCAAATCTATAATTTTACCAGAATGGCTCTCCAAAACCTCTTTAATTTCATGTTCATCCACATTTAACACCTCTTCCATAATCATATTTATCATAACTTGACTTTGCCCCTTTCTTTATGGTATATTGTGTGTAAGGTTATATCGCTAGTAACGATATATTCCCTAGCAAGTTACAGAATTTGGGCAATAATTTCTGTGCTTGCGTTAATACATACTATAGATTAATAAATAAATAATGTTATTAAAGTTGTTTTTGAGAGTTGAAGAGATGTAAAAAATTACACCTCTAATTTGAGTTTATTATTTACAATGTTTTTGCATAATTCGAAGCCAAAATAAATGTGTCATAATCATGTTCTCCGCAACAATTAGTTGTATTTGAATTAATATGATATTCTGATCCTCCTACAAATATAGGATGTTTAATAAAATTTATATCAGTATGTATATTAGCATTTACTCCATTACGACAGTACATTGCACAGTCTTTTAATTTTGCACTTATCATTCTAGCAACAGAAAAGTCACGTTCTGTAAAATAAAATACAGCATGTTCCATTATAAAGTCATCTCCTTTATTATTTATTATTGATTGAGTAACAGAAGTATTATTATCTTTATAAGCATAATCAGTTCCAAAGAAATAAATACAAACACTTTTAGCAATATTCACAGCAATTTGTTGTCTTATATTCGCATCTGCTAATTTAGCATTATCATCTTTATTATCTAAAAATGCAGTTTCTAATAATATTGCTGGCATATTTGTATCCCTGATGACTGCAAAATTTGATACCTTGATTCCTCTATTATAGAATAATTGTCCCATCATAGGATTCAATATTTTAGCAAATCGTTCTGCATTTCCATTTAATCCAAATACATGACAAGTTGTTCCATATGCTTGTGAATTAAAGGCATCACAATGGACAGAAAGGAACAAGTCTGTTTTATTCGAATTAGCAATTTGGCATCTTGTGTTCAATGAAGCACTAACAGAAGACCCATCACCATTTACTTTTGCTCCATCACGAGTCATAATAACTTTTATTCCATTTAATTCAATTAATGTTTTTGCACGTTTACAAATATCTAAAACTATATCTTCTTCATGAAGACCAAAGCCTGAACAACCTGTGTCTGGATTGGGTATTGACTGATGACCTGCATCTAAAGTTATTGAATACATAATTATTTTCACCTTCCTTAATAAAAAAACATAATTAAAAAGAGATTATTATAAAACCATCCTCCAATATAAATCTACTATTTCTAGGATGTTATTTTAACAACTTTCAACAAATATTAACTTATCTGAACTAACTATATCTTGTGGATTAGGATATCTTTTCTTTACAAGTCTACAACTTGCTTTAGAATAACTGTCATTAA
>Ga0209728_1002230_pt1 | contig 10096 bp, 17 predicted proteins | sample RifGroD1_FD_183997 | JGI IMG/M metagenome (GOLD analysis project Ga0209728, IMG submission 183997) | Groundwater microbial communities from Rifle, Colorado, USA - Groundwater D1 (SPAdes) (version 2) | ecosystem: Environmental > Aquatic > Deep subsurface > Groundwater | place: Rifle, Colorado... | reverse complement strand
CCACATTGATCACAAGTTACTAGGTAGTCTCCAGGTTTATAAGACATAATTTTTCCTTTTTAAATATAAATAAGCTGAACCCATATTAGATAAACTATGACAGCCTAGCCAACATAAGCGAACTTCTTCCAAATACCTAGCAAAAACAGCATCATCAAAGTTTTTATATATACCAAGATATTTTGTTTTTCCATCTATACAAATGTTAGCTGACCATTTTTGGGTTTGTTTATGTAAAAAAACACCTTTAACTCCTGATACATTATTACATGACATACTTGACTTAATTCCATAATTAACTCCTTAATTATGATACTCATTAAAATATGCGGAAAGCAAATGAGTAGTTTGCCTTATCGGAGATATCATCCTATCCGCATAATCCTATACACTATTTTAAAATTGATCACAGATTACTAAATAATCACCAGGTCTATATGACATTATTTACCTTCTTTATGATAGCCATAATTGAATTTCTTTTTCTCGTCGATTAACTAGACCTTGAACTACCTTGCCGTTGTCATATTTCCAGCGCCGCAGTTGGCTTGGCACCACTCCATACTGGTCCTGATTGAGAACTCGAAGCAGGGTAGAATCTAGAAAGCTTTCGTCGCCGACATTGAAAGTGAAGCTCACCAGTGTGTTGAACTGATTCTGCGTGAGTGGAACCTTGACTCCACGATTCACTACCTTAACCACCGCTCGAATATCTTGTTGACAGAGATTTAATACTTGTGCATCAGTTAATCCGCGTCTATATTCTACAACAGCTTTATCAATTACGAGCTTTCCTGATCTACGCTCAGAGAGTGTCAACAAATGACCAATGCCAATAGTAGGCTCTCCACCTGAATCAAGATAAACTTGTTTATAACTTCCTTCAACATGTTTCAAAAAATCATAAAATTTGGCATCAACTTTCATATTACTGCCTTCCTTGCAAACGCACATTCACCACCACGTTTCATAAACACTTCAGCAAAATCATCAAGGTCCATCACCCAATAACCGTTACGCAGTAAGTTCCAATCTGACCATGAATTTGGGCCCCCAATAATTCGTTGATGAATATTAACAAATGTAGCTGCTGTACAGTGTCCACCAACAACTTCACCACCAGGAGTACTTAAGCCGTCTACTTCACGAGGATACATCATACCCTCAGTCCATTCAAGACCAAGTATAGCACTGCCGTAATAGTCGATGCCACGAATTATTTCATCAACAGTCCTTGCTCGACAATATGATTCAATCAAACCTTCCTGCTTTGCAGTCTGCATCACTGAGGCAAGTGATGTGCCATAACTAATTGGTTTCGATTCCGGTCGTTCAGATCCAGGCCAAGAATCATTATCTTGGGCGCGAAAATAAAATTCAAGAGCCCATTCATCACCAAGAGTACAGATGTTCGGCTCATGCTCAAGAAACGCAGTAAATCCAAACCCTCCGCAAGCACTCCAATTACCCTGATTAAGCAATGGAGCTTTAAACTTCTTTACTCTATACTTTGATATTAATTCTCTATACCTGAGGTCAATCCCATCATCAATTGGTGATACAGTCAGAATGTTAGGCGCACTTGGATCAGGTTGAAATATAAGTCCACATCTCGAATCTTGAGTTTCAGTCTTACCATCTTTAAGTATCATATTATTCCTTGTCAGCTGCCTGTAATGGCCTTTTTGACCGTATCCGTAATCTTCGCCCAATACCCATATATCGTGAGGCCTGAGACGCCCGTTAACACCAGTACCAAAAAAAATCTCCTGACTACAGTCCTGTTGTCTGCCATTACCACCGTAAATTTATTGAAAGCTGATATCATGTTCTTTAGGTCGTCTGGATTGATTCCTTTAAAAGCAGAAACCATATTATTTAGATCTTCGGTAGAGATCCTACCAAACCGACAATCCTCTGCTTCATGCCTACGGCTTCTATGTGTAGCTTCGATTATGGCTGCAATAGCATCGAGATCTTCATTGGTCAGATTGTTCCTTCTTCGTGGCCTCAACTCTTCATACGCCTCACCTGATTCCGTCATCCCATATTCCTTTTGCATTATGGTGCAACTTTTACAGGCCGCTCTTTCGACGGCCAAAGATTGTTACGTCCGAACCTGTTCAAAACTCTTTCCCACAACTTAGCCCGGAGCGTCCACATACCGTCTTCCAATGACCACCTTTCCAAAAGGGAATCGAAAACCTTGTGCAGATCAGCAGGCAGGAGCCCAAGGCGGCAGAGCTTGTACAAGGCATCATGTCCGGCTGAACTTCGCATTGATGGTTTGGTATCAATCGTCGGGCCTGAAGCGCCATCCCAGGCATAGCCATCCTTGAGCCGCATGAATCCGTTTGGAAAGAGCCGAATAAATTTGGTTTTTACATCATAGCCAAGAATACCTGTATCAAGCCAACAATCTGATCGTAATTGATATTTCGTACCATCTGAATAACGAATTGATTTTGATTCAACAAATACTTGAGAAGAAGTCATCGTCTGATCCTCCGCCAAGTCCATGGCTGCACCGGCACAGGATCGGCCCACAAGCCTACCCTGTTGCCGGCTGAAATTCCCTGTAGGCTCGACCAAGCACTGCAAAACAATTTCCGGCAGTAGTCCGGATAGACCCAGGCATACCCGGAAAGAATCAGTTGCTCCTGCAGACATTGGGTACCGAGCATGACGACTGCGACTGTTCGGCCATATCGATCAGTATCAACCGGCGAGACATCGACCATTTTCCCCTCGACCATCACGGCTGTAAAATCCTTCGCCGCCATTCCGTAGGCTTGTTTCTTTTCTGGGCTGTCGATACCATAGAGCCTGACTGTAGTCAGGCCGGTCTCATCGATGACTTTGATCGTGTCGCCGTCCACCACGCTGACGACTGTTGCCGTTTTGGCATAGACGCTGGCGACTGCGAAAACGCTGAGGAAGAAGACGATAAATGCTATAACTTGACGCATAACTTTACTCCTGTGGGTTGGTACCGGAATCTGTCGCAGCCGACACCGGCTCGCCCATTGTCGTCGAAAGAAAAACATGGGCCTGGCTCCGGGCAGTACCGATCTTTGACATAGTGCAGTCCCTCGTCATTTTTCTTGGTCATATGCAAACTTGCTTCTGCAATCACTCTCATAACCCCTCCAGAGTCAGAATTGTCAGCCTCAGTCACAATCCTCGTTCAGTGCTACTTTCCAACCGGTCGCTCGTCGAGCCCCTTCTCAGCCAGGACTTCGGCTACGTCGTCGATGTGTAGGCAATCACAGATGCAGGCAAAATCATTGATCGGCTGCACCGGAGCGATATAGCCATTGCAGTAATCATTCCCAGGGATAGCACTGTGCAACACACCAAAGGAAACCACCTTGCCACCTTCCAATTTCACAATTTTGTCACCATTCTTTGCTTTGCGTCCGTTTCGATAATGCATGATCATTCTCCATTGATGCTTTTGGCAAAAGCGCCAACAAACTACATCGACACCGGGCAGAATCCGCCATGGTATCGATGTCCGTATTTTTTGCAGGTAGTCATGTCGCCAGTAGTGCTTGAATCTCTTCGTCGCTGCAGCCATAGTCTTCTTTCAGGCTTGCAATGAGACTGGCAACCTGCTTGCGGAGTTGGACGACTTCGGTGGAGCAATCGGGCTGGCAAGTATTGCTCTCGTCGGGCCGATTTATCGGCGGTCTCGGTTTCGGCTGTCTCTCGGCAAGTATCTTAGCTTTCAGGACATCGAGCTTCATTTGCTGCTGATCAACGGCAGATCCTACGGCTTTTTTCAGGTCCATATCACACCATCCTCTTATGTTTCAACCAGGTTCGGCCAGCAACGTAAACGGCCGCAACCAGTGCAGGCGCTTGGGACGTGCTCTGCACCACCTGAATATCGTGCTGAGATTGAGTAATCACCGCGATTACGGCGCCGAGATCGATCCCGAGCTGGTTGCTGAAATATGGGATGATAACAGCTGCAGCCATCCAGAATTCGGAAGATTTGAAACCTTTCAGGAGTAGGCCTTCGTTCATATTGGTCACCAGTACATAGTTACAGTTTTGCTCTTATCCCCATATGGAGCATGCAGGTAGATACCGCCGTGAGATGTTCCGGTATCGTTGTCGCCGTCACCATTTGGACCAATGCCAGGCTTATAGACGAAGCCATACATATCAGCCTTACTATTCCGACTGCAATTCTCTTGGTCCCGGCAGTTCTTCAGCGGATTTTTGACGATGAATGTCTTGCCGGAGGCGAAGGCAAATTTCACCGGACCTGGGCCGAGTTCGTCACCGCTCTTCGGGATTCGCCACGCCTGCCGCCCGCCGTTCCTCACCCCATAACTGGCATAGGTTACGCTGTGTAAATAGTCGCCGGCCGGCGTGTCTGGAATGTTCGGCGCAACCGCTCCGGCAACATACGAGTAACTCTGGCCGCCGGCCATCTTGATGACCATCTTCAGCGGCCGCATGTATTGATGGCCCGGATTCTTCATCAGGAAAACCGGACAACCTTTATACGGCTGTCCCTTCCGCGCCATCTCATTGTTGACCGTGACGGCTACGACATCAGCATCAGTCAAGGTTCGGAAAAGGATACAGGCTGCGCCGTTGCCCTGATCTGAGTCGTTTTCCCAAGTGACTTTATATGGAAATGGCTTGAGAGTTGGCACTGGCGCGTCGGTCCACGTGTGTTTGCACTTCGGGCAAGTCGGCATTATTGGATCTCCTCAAATTCGCCCTGGCCGGCCGGCGAAACAGCTGCGGGCTCGAACTTCTCTTCGGCAGGAACAACCGGGATGACGATATCCTTGCCTTTTTCCAGAGCCTCCATGATCTTGCTGGCGTTGGCCTTCATGTACTCGGCAACTTTGTCGAGCACTCCGGAGAAATCCCCCTCGGCAGCCTGATCGGTGTCGGTGCGGTTGGTCGCCCCGGCGGCATCAATCCGCATACTGGTCCCGGCGGTCAGAAAAATGTCCGTGTCCCGGTTGTTGATTGTGCAGCCCGCCAGCAGGCACAGGCCAAGAATTGCCAGAAGTGTTTTCATTTCGTTCCCCCAAATTGAATTTGGCATCTGTGCATCACCTTTTTACCCATCATTGTAAAACCATTCCTCCAGTCGATATGTTTAATGCCCCGGTTGATGTCTTCGCTGTACCACTGGCAGGAGGCGCTCCACCGGATTCATACTCAGCAATATTGGCAACAACCACAACCGCAGCCTTTGTTATATTTACCACCTGCGGCAAATCCATATTGGCCACGGTATCATTCGCGCCGTGGTAATAAGGTGTCATAGAGTTGAGATCCTCATTTACCTGAACCGCACCTTTGGTACTTCCATCCCCCCAGAGAGAGAAAATGTCCGTCGTATAATCAGAACTGAATGACGAATTTATGACTGCCGTACCTGATATGCTGTACTCGCTGAGTGCGTCTTGAAACATACCGCCTATTGCAGCATCGTTAGCATTGGCAGTATGCGTACCTGGCGATCCTGTCCCGACAGTGAACAGACTATCAGTGGTGCTGTCATAGCCGATAACGTCAAAAACCACCATTGCGTATGGCTCTGCTGCGTTGAAAACATAAGCCGCCGATCCGTACAGGCCCTCCTCTTCGCCAGTGAAAAATACAATCTCAACTGTGCGCTTAAAGTCCTCGCTCCCGAGGATCTCTACCAAGTGCATGAGCAGTGCCGTACCGGAACCATCGTCGTCAGCCCCAGGCCAGAATGAATCAATATGGGCACCAAGGACAACCTCGGAAGTAGGGTAAGTGGTGCCGGTCTTGGTGCAGATAACATTCCGGTTTGAGTACCCGCCATCGCTCCAGTTTTCGTATTGGACGGTCCATCCATAAGCTGCGCAATGCTCATAGGCCCACTGAGTAGCGCGAGTGATCTGGGTTCCTGAGTTGGTGGCCCTTGAGGAAAGGGTATAATTGCTACCACCGACAGTTATCTGAGCCTGGCCTGTTAGCTTGTTCAGGTAGCCGGTAAGGGTGGCCTGGTTGACCTCGCTCACCAGAGAGGCCACGTCAGCGTTATATGAGACAGATTGGAAAGCCCCGTAGCACTCAAGTGGGAGCAGGATAAACAGCGCAATAAGTGCCCTATTGAACATATATCCTCACCCCCAGCGGCCCAGCGCCCAGGTCTGAATACGTTTCGGAATCGGTGCAAAAGGTTGAATATGAGGCTGACGCTGTACCCAAAAGGCCGGACGATCCCGCAGCATATGTAAAGTATGTCTGATTCGCGGCGCTGGATGCTACAGCAATCCCGATGGTATTGCCGGATGTAACAGCCAGTGGAGTAGCTAGAGTCAACTCGTTCCAGCCCACGATCATGGCGGCATTCGTGACCGTAAAGCATTCGTGTATGGCCGAAGACTGGTTGAACACTATAACTTTGAGGTTGGCTGTCCCTTTTGTCGTTACTTTAACCCCGATCTTCGTCAGACTGCCAGTTGCGCCTGCTGTAGTGATGGAGTTCATCGCCTCGCCTGTGGACAGGGTTATGTCTGTGTTTGGATAGGAATCGGAACCTGTGGAATAGTAATAGGTTCCGCTGGTGGCATAAGTCTTAAACCCTGGCCCCGGCCCCATCCCCTGACCAGCGCAAGCCAAAGAGGGGAGAAGCAGCAGACATAACAGCAGGTTCCAGATCATCGCTGCACCCTCCAGTTGAGGGTGATTGCACCCGGAGTGATAGAGGCGGCAGTGAGATTGCAGACCTTGTAATTTACGTTATTCGCGCTCGGATAAGCAATGATCGTGAGCATCCCGTTGGCAGTCGGAGCGTATCCTGTAACTCCTGTCGGATCGCCGTTGAATCCCCAGTTGATTACATCAGTAGTTGCTGTGCCGGTTGCCGCTGTGGTCACAGCAGTAGCACACGCCCCGGATGCAATCGCGCCTGTTCCAAGAGCAGAAGTGCCCGAGGCTACGGTTGTCGTCGGCCCGCCAGCAGATCCGGGCGCGCTTGCCAGCATCGTACTTACTCCAGTCCCTGGCGTAACCCCGGCCCATGTCGTCAAATCAGCGTCATAGGCATTGTAGTCGGAGGATGTAGATGCTACGGAGACAGTCCCGTTGGCATCAGTTTTCACCAAACCAGCAGTCAGGTCGAGCACCTGGACCTTGCCGTCATAATCGGCATCAAAGACAACGGCCCAATCATGCAGGTTGTCTTTTGCCGCGCCGTTGGCCGTGTCGCCGTTCCACGCAGCCCCCATTGCCTCGTTCTCAACTTTCAGTGCAAGCTGCGAGCCAATCTTATCAATCGACCACAGCCTGAGATTATCCTCAGCCGCCCCATAGATTACAGTATCATCTATCAGATTCTCGCCGGTCGAGGGTTGGGCAGTCGTCAGGATTTTCATGTCCGACAAGGCTCCGGCAACGAAGCTGATACCTGTGGAATTGGCTTTTAAGTCGAGAGCGGTCTTGGTTGCTTTGGCAGAGGGAAGCGAGTCATCTGAAGCAGATACAGCCGACAAATCAGTATCTAGGGTATAGCTCGTGCCCCAGGCACTACCGGTTGAGTTGGGAATACCTGCGCCTGGATAGACCATGCCACCACCACCAGCTTCGTCCCGAACCTCTTGGATAGCTAACTGAACAGTGCTGGAAGCGATAGTACCGTTCGGCGTGAAGGAAACTTCTACCGCCGTCTGGTCGTCGGTAATCGTCGGTTTGTTGGCTATGGATGATCCGCCAGAACCAGAGTTCCAATCAATATACTGCGCGGCCAACCCTGCTGCTGTGCCAGAGGTATTCTGGTTGAGAGTCGGAATGTCGGCTGCAACCAATGCCCTGAATGACGGCACCCCCGCTGATCCATTTGGAGCTGCAAAAACGTAATTGGCTGTCTGGCTATCAAGGGTGAGTTGTTGAGTTGATAACCCGAGTAGATTATTCCCCAGATTAGCATCGAGGCTCACGGCATCGTGAGCGCCGCCTGAAGGAGTGGCCCACGATGGAGCAAGTGCAGCGCCGTTGCTCTTGAGATATTCGCCATCTGCACCAAGGGCAAGCTCTTTAACATCACCCGAAGCATCCGAGTAAAACAACCTCCATGCGGTTTGCGCGATGAATGATGTCAAGTTGGTGTAGCCTCCTGACAGTGATTCAAACTTGTCTCGGATTGCGTTCTTCGTTGCTGCGTCGGCATTAGCGTCCCATGTCCCGGCATCGTAGGCAACATCACTTGGGGCTGTACCAGATCCACCCTGCAAAACCCATGTGTTCGCTGTCTCACAGGAATACAACCGTTGCCCGGATGTGGCGTTGGTATCAACAAACAAATCGCCAACAGAGCATGTCCCTGGTGTAGCATCCTGACTATACAGGGTGTTATCTCCCACGACGACCTGAGTAGTAGTTGACATATTCCCTAGGCTGTCAGTCATTATCGGCCATGTACCCGAGGCAGGAAGCGATACCGGCCATTTCATTCCCAGATTCGCCGTGTTGTTCCCGGCTGCGATGGTGAACGGATGCACACCATCGTCTGACATAAAATACACATAGTCGGCAATGTCGAGGTTGGCAAAGCCGGGACGGTCTGTAGTGCCAAGACCGAGAGAAGTGCGCCCAGCAGCAGCGGTTGCATCATCGAGCAACCCAATACCGAAAGCTGTAGTCGTCAAGGCTGCGATGGAAGTCAGGTCTGCGTCGGCAGTCTGCTTGAGTTCTAGCGAGGTTTCCAAGGATTGCAATGCAGCCTTAACCGTAGAAGAATCGGCAACGGTTACTCCTGAAAACACACCGAGACTGGTAGCCGCTGCCGCAACTCCCGAGAGAGTTTGCAGGTTGCTAACCTCTCCGAAGTTGGCATTTAGCTTGTTTTTCTCGGCCCCCCACAATACTCCCGCGCCCCCAAGGATGGTTTGCTGTGCTGCTTGCGCCGAATAAGCGAAAAGTGTAATCGCAAGTGCTGTCAGTATTTTTTTCATGGTTTTTCCAACTCAAGGTTATCAAGCATTTCCAGATTATCAAGCATCTCAAGTTGGCTAGTTAGGGTTATATCATCCCCCAAACTGATGCTTTCGGCTATCGAGTTAAACAAATTCATGCAGATACTCTGTGCTATCTCTGCCACATCAATCCACCAACTGCACACCGACTGCGTTCCCAGTTACACCCTTGACAAATTGCAACGTAATGGGACTGTCGATCTTCAGCGGCTGAGACGTTGCCGACATAACGACTGCCACACCTGTTGAGTCGTATAGAGGCAGAACTTCTCCGTCTTCGTCAACCACGTTTACCGCGATAGTCTCAGCGACCAGCACGCCAGCAACCTTAACAGTTTTCGGTAATGAGTGAGCTGGAAAATAATGCCTTGCAGTCAAAGCTGCAGTTTGTTTTGGAATAATCATACTCATGGTATTCTCCTAGATGATAATCATGATTAGATGGAAATTCATATTAACCTAAAACCTGTAATAATAAAGTTTCCCTTATTATTACAAGTTCTTTTTTAATATGGACTAGGCACCAGTTATTAACTCACAGTACATACAGAAGAAATCAGAAGAGAGCCATCAGGCTTAACAAAAACAACCCAATAATTATCAGCAGTAGCAGTAATAGTTAGTCCCAATAATCCAGCAGCAGTAGTAGTAAACAAACTCGGTCCTGCACTACCAAGATTCTTAAGTGCGCCATTAGTCAATACAGCAAGCGTTGTATCAGCCAAATCATTTGTCAGTCCAGTAGCAACTTCGCTTAAGTAAAGCAACCCAGACACAGGAGCCGTAAGAGCATTACCATTAACATCTTTGAAAACAAATTGAACTGCACAGGAACCTGATGCAGGTGTAGCAGTAGTCGTTACAGATGCGAAGGCAGGAACTAATGAAGTACCTTCAAAAGTCGGACCGGTTCTACTAAAAGAATATTTTCCCATTTTACCACCCTTTCCTTAGAGCAGCGTTGGAAGATTGGGTCCTTCCAACGCCAGTATTAAAATTAGACTTGGGCGTTCACTTATGAACACCAAGTTATCATGCAGCACCAGGTGAACCAAAAATACCTCGCGGATCCGACCAACCAAACGAACCTCGGAAAGTTGCTTTGAACTTAG
>Ga0209728_1002228_pt1 | contig 10104 bp, 7 predicted proteins | sample RifGroD1_FD_183997 | JGI IMG/M metagenome (GOLD analysis project Ga0209728, IMG submission 183997) | Groundwater microbial communities from Rifle, Colorado, USA - Groundwater D1 (SPAdes) (version 2) | ecosystem: Environmental > Aquatic > Deep subsurface > Groundwater | place: Rifle, Colorado... | reverse complement strand
AAAAGAAACCATTAAAACTTCCTACATAATTGAAAAGGCAAAAGAAGAAGTTATTAATGAGATTAAGAAAAATTTTAAGAAAATATAATGTTAATATTCATTTCATTTACAATGTTTTCTACTGCTAATCCAGCATTAATTTTATGTTGGATTTCTTTTTGATTTTCTTTGGATATAATTGCTTCACATATAATATTTAACATAATTTTCACCTCCTTTTATTATATTTAAAATTATTTAATAGATATACTTAATGGTTAAAATAATAATCACCAATAAAATATTAATATAATAATATATGAAATAATATTAAAAATATAACTTAATATACTTGACAATTAGCAAAAATTATAGTAAAATACACATAAAACTAAATTAAAAAAGGAGATGTTCAATTATATGAACAAAAAAGAAAGTATGTTGAGTAAGAAAAGTAAGTTTAGTAGATTAATTTTATGTGTTGTATTGGGTTTATTTGTTTTAGTAATTAGTAGTGGTGTAGTTTTTGCAAGTGAAAATAATAGTGTAAATGTAGAAATTAATGGACAAAAATTAAATTCAAATGCTTTTATCGACAGTAATTCAGGAACTAGTCTAGTACCATTTAGAACTATTTTTGAAACTTTAGGTGCAAATGTAAAATGGGATCAACAAACACAAACTATTATTGCAAACAAAGGAAATACTCTAATAAGATTGAAAATTAATGATAATTATATGTTTGTTAATAATACTCCAAAGGATATTAAAATTAGACCAATCATAATATCAGGACATACATTTGTTCCATTACGTGTTGTTAGTGAAACATTGGGTGCTGATGTAAATTGGGATGGCAATACTAGAACTGTTTATATTAGTAGTGTAGATAATGTAAATAGTAATAGTAATGTAAATAATAGCAATGTTGCTTCGACAAATCAACCAAAAATGCCAATTTATAAAGGCGGTCAAGGACTTATTGGGTATCATGATACTATTACTGATGAAAATAGTTATATTAAAAGTAACAATGAAATCACAATGCAAACCACAGAAATACCTTTAAATAATTCAAATAGTAATATAATTGATACTAGACCAGTAGAAGAAAGAATGAGTGCATTTATAAGCAATAATTATTATGTATTGGGTGTTAATGATAATAATCTAATCTTTAAAATAGGTGGCAGTGGTCATGATTTATGGAATAGGTTTTTACCAAATGAACAACAAGAATTAGTTTCAAGAATATATAAAAATATTAAAAGTCAAAATCTTAATAAATATAAAAATTTTAAAGACAATGATAGAGTAAATGTAATAATCAATAATGATATTGATAAGCAAATAAATGAATTTCAAATCACTTGGTAAATTGTTAAGGGTAGAATATTCTACCCTTAATTTATTTTTATTGATTAACCATGCCCCTAGAAAAGATAATTGCATTAATTTTACCATTAGTAATTGATGCTGGTAAATTACTTCCATCTGGATAAACAGTTATTCCTGTATAATAATCAATACCATTAACATTAGTTATAATAGGTGAATAAGAAAAAGTAATTTGTGTTGTGATTTCGGAACGATTACTATAAGATAATGTAATTTGTGCATTTGGATAATCAGTATACATTTTAACAAAATTAAATATAACTCCAGAAGAATTCCAATCAGAAGTAAAATCTTCCGATACTAAATCAATTGGCAATTCAGAAACAGAAAAACTTCTCGGCCCATCTGAATAGATTGTTGATTTATTTAAGTAATTACTCTCTATTTGCACTTGATCTAAATAAGTTGGATTTGTTGCATCTATATTTTGAAATTTTAAATAAAACTTACCAATTGGGTAAGATGATAAATCTACTTTAAATGAACGATACCCATTTCTCCATTCATCAACATATGTAAAATCTAATGAAGTTCCTATTCTTAAATTATTTATCGTTTCTGATCCGTCCTCGTTGAAAACAATTTCAGTTTGAGAATCATCAGTTAAATTTAATGGAATTCCATCCATTCTGAATACCGATACTCGGACGGAGCCAATTTTTTGCCTAAAAGATATTCTTGCATCTTGTCCTGAAAACCAAGAACTGTCAACAAATCCTTCATTATTAACTTGTTGTTGTTGTGAAATTTCATTAACTTCCAATTTCATAGAATATGTTCCAGAAAATACCGCTTCTGTACTGCATTGACCAGCAGACCAATAACTAGGAATGTTGGTTATAGAATCTTTTGATTCAAAACTTGAACCATAACATTTATTTGGTTCGCCTTTAATTACAATTGCATTTATACCATCTCTATCAATAAAATCTAAACCACTATTTGTACTATTAATAATTTGTCCTTTTTGATTTATTTCTGTCCAAACTTTTCCTAATTCATCCTTAATACTCATCCCATTAATATTTAAATTATCAGCATATATTGTACCAAATTTAGATAAAAAGTTATCAAAATTTATTTCATTACTCAGTCCAGATAAGTTTAATACTGTATTACCTTCTGTATTATTCAATTTTAATTCTCTTAAATTGATTACACCATTATTATCTATAGTAATTACATCTACCCAATCCTCTGCTGGAGGGGTTGCTTTGTTTTGTTGTATTGAAAATCCTACTGATGGATTAATAATTATTCTTGATTTATTATCTGAACGAAGGAGAGAGAGGATCATATTAAAAATGTTAAATCCATTTTGATTTACAGTAAAATATTGTACTCCTTCTGCATTAGAAGCATCAATTGTTAAATTTTCACCAATTATCATTTCTCCCGTTAATCTTTCAGCTACTATACCATCTGCTGAAATGCAAGTTTCAAAAGTATCTCCTCCGCTTTTACTTAGACCTAAAATTCCATGAGTAAGCCTTAGTATTCTTTTAGGATCGTTAGGATCTGTAGCAGTTAATCCTCTACGATCTAATGAGCAATATTCGTTACTAGCAAGATTTAATTCTCCTGTATATTTACCTTGTAATGTTTCTATAATAGAAGCAACTTGATTATTTGTGCTATTTATTTTGTTCCAGTCAGATTTAGATGTTGCAAGTTCTACAGATGTACTAATAGAATTATTTAATAATCTTGCAAATTTATCAGCATCGCTAGTTATGTCTGTTAAGTTAGACAAAACTACATCAATTGTTGAATCATTTGAATCAGAATATTGATATGTAAATTCTGTAATTATACACTTACTATCAATATTTAAAGGTTTATAAATAACTCTAATAATTTCTGACGATTTAAATTTATTTACGTCTAATTGACATCCTATATCTAAACATTGAAACATATTAATAATGTTCATCTGAATTTCTATAGGCAATGAATAATATTTTTTAAACTGATTCTTCGCATATTCCAAAAGTATGTGGGGATTTGAAATATTATCATTGCGAATAACTTTTTTTTTCATATAATATTTTAATTCTATTAATAATTCTTCTGTAAAATTATTTTCCATTGCTAAATCATTACTAATTACTAACATTTGAGAATCTATATCTGCAATTTGATTCTCTAAACCATTATTAACATTATCAGTAAAAGTACCTGTTACGCCTGTGCTATCAGTATCATCAATATAAGAAAAAAGAGCATTCCCTATTTCTGTAGTATAATGTATTATATTAATAATGTTATTACCATTATAAATTGCTTTAAATATAGAATTTAATGGGAATTTATTATCATAATTATAATATCTATTATTAATATAATCACATATTTTCAAAGCAATTTTTGTAGTATTATCACCTGAAACTAAAGGTATATTCATTGTTATATCATTTAAATATAAAAGAATATTACCACTACTAGTACATGGTGTATCTATAGTGATATTAAATAATAATGAGTTAATTTCCTTCTTTTTTATATCAATTTGTGATTGTTTAGTATCTCTTTCCCATAGTAAATCATCTGTATCTTGATTATTTGCTTGAGCAATATCTAAAGAATCAAGAATTACTAACATTTCTATATTTAGATTAGATAATTCTTGATTTTTAGTATTTAAAGTGCTTTGTAAATCTATTTTTTGTTCTGTTAATGATTCAAATTGTCCCTCATATGTATTAACTTTATCATCATAATCTAATAAACAATTTGACAATTCATCACTGAAATAATTAGAACTTTGTAAAACTTCTTTTGTATCAGGATTACGCTCAAATGGAAATAAATAATAACCATAATTTGAGATAAAATTACTTCCTGTGACATTAGAACTAGAAATAGTCAAATTATTATTCCCGTAAGGAATTAAAATTGTACAATGATTGTCAAAATTTGGTTTATGTGATATAGATTCAATATATTTTGAGTAATCAAATACTAACCCATAATTAGTTGAATTCGCAATTTTATCTATGTTATCTATACTGGTTAAATCATTACTTAAAGAAACAGTATTATTAATTGTATCGAATATTGGTAATGCTGTAAAACTATTACACAATTCATAAACACAATCAAGTGCAGTAATTTCTTGAAAATTAAATGATAAATATATAGTATCTAATGATGCACTTACTGTTCCTATAGAAAATAATGTATCTTGTAATACAATTGATAATATCTCAGAAGCATTTTTACTATAATCTGTATCTTCATTGCTATAATTAATAATCTCATCAGTTAATATATATGCTAGTGAATAACATTCGTATGTTTTTATTAATCCACCATCTCCAGAAGACGAAGATTCAGGTGTTATAATTACAAAATACTCTTCATGATCCATTAATTTAAATTTTACAAGGTATTTAAGTTTCAATAAATCTAAATTAGGATTGGTGACAAGTTGATGGTCTATTTCTATTTGTGTTAATATATCAAAAGATAAAGTAGATATTTGTGAAATCTTTGGATTCCATTTAAGAGATATTATACTATCTGTTAAAATTCCTATAATTGCTTTATCTTTTGGTCTACAGACATATAATTCTGGTTTTTGCGAATTTATTTTTGTAATATCAAACTCGAAAGATTGGAATGATATATTAATCAACTCCTTTTTGTTTGTTTTAAAATTAATTATTTTAAAAGAGATGATCAATTATTATAATCATCTCTTTTAAATATGTATTATACACTTTTATTTTGTTCTTCTATGTATTTTTCATAGTCTTCTTTATACATCCATTTAAATTTACCTGCTGTTTTACGTTTCCCTTTACAACAATCAGAAATATGTAATATAGATGTTGTTTTTTCTGCTTCGTAAACATTTTTATATTCTTGTATAAATTCATTATTTAAAGATAATTGAATTATAAATTTATTTTTATAATTTATTATATTATTTAATAATATATCATTATTATCATAATCTTCTTTGTACATCCATCTAAAACCACTACTATATTTTCTTTCACTTTTACAACATTGAGATATATTGCGAATACCTAATGTATCTTGTACTAAATTGACACTATCCCACTCTTTTATAAATTCATTATTTAAAGATAATTGAACAACTTTTCTTTTTTTATGTTTTACACTATTAATAGTATTACAAATTTTATAATCGTCTTCATACATCCATTGAAATCCACCTGCATATTTATATCTATTTCTACAACAAGAAATTATACTATTATTTTTAATGTTTAATTCTTTTGCTGCATTGATAATACCGTCCCATTTTTTAATAAATTCACCTTCTAATGTTAATTGTATAACACTTCTCCTGAATTTTGTATCTAAATTATTTCTAGAAATATCTGGATCATAATCACACCAACCTATTTTTGCACCTTTTTTAAGATATCTAATTATAGTATTATCACCTAATTTAGTAATAAATTTAATTTCTTTTGTACTTCTAATTCCATTATTCCAATAATCACATACTTCCTTAACCATTGTTGATAAAGCAAACTCATGACATTTTAACCAATCTATATTTGATAAATCAAATAATTCATTTAATTGACTAGTTAATATATTATTTTTTATATAATCCAAATCTGATTTTTCACAATCTATTCTTATTACTTCAATTCCATTTTCTTTTGCTTTCATATCTTTATAATCATCTATTGCCTTAGATTCTTCTGCTGTTTGACCATTCATTTTATTATCTTTTTTATGCCAACCACCATCTGTTTCAAATATATAACCTTTATTATTTAATTCAAAATAAAAGTCATATCTTTTAGGTTTTATCCAGTCTGGATTATATTCTGGTGTAAAATTTAATCCTAATTGTTCTAATAAATTAAATGCAAATTTTTCAGGATAAGATTTACCGTCGCCACATCTAGAACAAGAAAATCCTAAAGAAAAAATAGAATACATTCTGAAGTTTTTTTCATACCCACAATCAGGACATACAAAAATACTACTTTTAGCAGAAGAACAAGTTATTTTATATCCATCTTCTGGATATTTTAATAATTTAGCAATTTTAGGTGCTAATGCCCAAAGATCATTATACCCAATTAATATTTTTTTAGAAGGAATACAACATACATTACATCCATGTCCTATAATTATATCATTTTCACGTAACACATCTTCATTATTACATTTTAAACATTTATACTTATAAGATTTACTACTAGTATTATTGCTATTATTTAATCTATTTTTTTCTAATATTTTAATTTTACTAAACTTATTTTCAATTACATCACCAATATTATATCTATATCTTTTAGTAAAAACACCTAATATATCACCTAATTTACATTTTAATAAATCATTAGTTCTTTTTGAATATATTATATTATTATAATCTATATTTATTTCTTGTCCTTTAATTTTATAATCAACAATTTCAATTTCTCCTTCAATTATATTATTATGTTTATCATAATATATAAATTTAACTTTTTCCCCAATGCACTCTTTCCAATTTATCTGTCCTTTATTATTTCCAATTTCCCATCTTGGCAAATCATCTAAAAATACTTTTTTCATAAAATATCATCCTCCTAAGTATGATTTATATATTATAAATATTATATTAATAATCTGTTCTCCTATTTTAAAATAAATAAAATAGGGAAGAAGTATAGGAGTTACTTCTTATCAGTAGGGTAATTACTCCTACCTATCCCAATCTATAAAACTACAAATACTTAAAATTATAAAATAAAAAGAACCTACAGTTTGTAGATTCTTTAAAATATTCAATATCAAAAAATCAATTATATTCAATTATTAATGAATCTTTCTTACTCTTAAAATACTTACTATACCAACTCTAAAATTATCTCGACACCATTACATATCAACAATGTAATTTCATCATCAAATATAGAAGAAATATGTATTTCCTCGATGTCATCAATCTTAATCATTATATTCTGATAGTTAATTTCTTCATCATAATTTAAATGTCCGAATTGATATTTTCCTAATTCATCAAAAATCAAGAATTCAAATTCAGGATAGTAAACATCTAAATTGACAGTTCCGCATAATACTTTTAACCAAACTGATCTGTCATTAAAACTTTCCATAAATTCTTCAAACTGTTCATTAGTTAATTGATTAATCATAATAATACCTCCATAATTAAATTTATAGGTAATTACTACTTAAACCCTATAAACGTATTATAGAGGTATTATTTATAAAAGTCAACACTTTTTTATTAAAATTAACTAAAATAATATTGATATTTATAAATCATCAACTTCCCATATATCTTCTACTTTCATATTTAAAGCAGTAGCAATTCTTATTGCCACTTCAATATTAGGGTTATGTCTATTTTTAATTATATTCCCAACAGTAGAATTATTAATTTTTGCTTTTTCTGCTAACCAAACATTTTTAATTCCTCTTTCATCTAATATTTCTTTCAATCTATTCTTAACAGTCAATTTAATCACTCCTATCTATTTTATTATACACTATAAATATGTATTTCTCAAAAATAGAAGTGAAGGTAAGGAGAAATTTCTATTAACGTAATAATACCATATCTAAATTATAAAGTCAAGAATAATTATATTTATATTCTGTAAATTATTCTATTAAATTATTATTTAAATAAAATATCTTAATTGATATTCAAAATGAATTTTACATGTTCCTGTAATTCTTAAAATATTCTCTCCAACAGGTATTTGAATAAAATTTAAATTACTATTGTCATAACGATACGTTGCTAATAGGGAAGTCTCAATTAATTTATGTTCTGTACTCACACTTATTAATTCACCATCAATTAATCCAGTAATACTAAATTCATCATTACTATTACTTGTGTTCACAATACTAATATCACCTGAGTTAACCTTTTCAATATAAATATTCATAGGGAGTAAAACATCACCTGAATTATCAACAATAATATCTGTATATGTAGGATTTATTGATAAATCATATATTTCAGTAGTTATTTTATCACCAAAACAATAAGAAGAACTAGTAAGAAATTCAAGAGTAACATATCCTTGATTAATTCCATTATGAATCAATTTTGGGTCAGAATTTAAAAGGATATAATAAGTTTTATCAACACTAGTTTCATCTGTAGTATCATTTGTAAATTTAATAGGTATAAAGTAAGGATTACTTAAAACTCTTGCTAAATATCTTGCATCTGCCTCTGAAAAAGTATTGGTAAAAGCAAAAGTTAAATCAAATGATAATGGTTCTGGTTGAACATTAGTGACTAATGTTCTCTGATTTCCTTTAATATATTGTGTTTGTATATCTCTACTAAACATCAATGATTCTTCATACATACCACTTGATAAATTACAATTTATTATTTTTAAATCTTCATTACTAATACCATTTAAAGTAAAATTTATACAATTTCTTATTGTCAATTTATTTTCACCTCTCTTTAATAATTATAAGGTATGTTTATTTCATACCTTATAATTATATTATTAATCTAATCATGATTTATTGAATTTGTTTTCCAGACTTTCTTATTAAATTCAAAAGTTTATTACTAAGTGATTCTATATCTTTTTGACTATTTGCATTCATATTATCTACATTTACAGATAAATAATAATTAGTATTTCCACCACTAGTTGCACCAACAGGACTAAAACTAGGAATACTCATTTTCCCGATAATATTTTGCATATTAGGGACAAAATTTTGTACTCCCAATTTTGAGATTATTGGTTCTCCCTTTTGTAGAATACTAACTAATTCGTCACTATTTGTACCCTTATTAAAAATTTTATCAATTAAACTTGCTATTTTATTACTAGAATTACCTGCTACACCACCTTCATGAAATATAGAAATATTTTTAGTAATATCATCAAATTTAACTGTGTGTCCTAAAGCTTCAGAAATTTCTCTGACCCCAACATAAGTTGTTCCGTTGTCATTTTTATATGGCGTAAACCATTTATTACCTATTTTAACTCTGCCTGTTGATTGATCCCATTCTAAATTTTCTCCTAATATTGAAGCAAGTGTTCTACTTTTAATAATTGCTGTTCCATTTTCGTTAATATATTGACCAGGAGTAATAACTGCTTTTGGTGTTTGCGATGGATTGCCATTACCAGAACCATTCCCTGATCCATTTCCGCTACTTCCACTTCCACTACCATTGCCAACATTATCATTAATTCGACCAACACTATCTTCCAATCCAGAGATCAATGTCCCAGCTAATCCTGCACCAAATTGATCTTGATTCGCTTGAACAAAACTAATTAATCTCTGTAATTCGGAAATTATATTGTCAATATTACCTTTCATAATATCTTCTTTAATATTATTAAATTCTATTTCATTGGCAATCATATCTGCATAATATTTTTCTGTTGCTTCTTTTTGTTTCTCTAAACTTTTCTTAGTTGCATTATATTTATCATCTTCTAACTCTTTTTTAGCTTCATACTCTTCTTTATATTCATCTAACATGTCATCTAAATTATCTTCGCGTAATTCTCTTTCTCTGTCTTTTTGTGCCTTAGAAATCTCTTCGTTTTTAGCATCTAATTCTTTCTGTAATTCTGCTCTTCTTGCTTGTGCTTCATAGGAATCATTTCCACCTAAATAATCAATTTGTTTCTGAATATCTAATTTCTCTTTATTTAATTTATCAATATCCGTATTATAATCATCAGTAGAAGATGTTCTATCTAATAACTGTTTCTTTTT
>Ga0209728_1002226_pt1 | contig 10106 bp, 25 predicted proteins | sample RifGroD1_FD_183997 | JGI IMG/M metagenome (GOLD analysis project Ga0209728, IMG submission 183997) | Groundwater microbial communities from Rifle, Colorado, USA - Groundwater D1 (SPAdes) (version 2) | ecosystem: Environmental > Aquatic > Deep subsurface > Groundwater | place: Rifle, Colorado... | reverse complement strand
ATTTTAGAAGGTTTAGTGGTTTATGTTAACGAATATGAAGTGGCAAAGGTTTTAGTCTCAGAGAGTGGAAAATCTAGAGATATCGGACTATATTGGTTAGAAAAAATTTCCTAGAAAACAATAATTTGATTTGAGAAAGGAGTTATAACAAATGAGAGAAAAGCAAGCAGAAGAAAAGGGTTATAGGTATACTGGAATTTATGCAAGGAATAGAGACGAACTAAAACTTAGAATAACAGAAGAATTCAAAAGCAAAGGTTATAAAGCAGTAATTTGTGAAGTGCCAGACAGTAAATTAAGTCGTGGTGGTCGTGGTATGGGTTATTCTATATATGCTGAACTAAAGTATTTGATTGATGAAGAGATAAGGAAAATCAGTCGGGAACTAGGTAATATCAATAACAGGAAGCAGGAAGCACTTGAAGAATACAATAGAAAAATTCTTGAAATTGACAATCGTAAAACCATGTTAGAAGAAAGATTGAACGAACTTGGTCAGTCATCTTAGGGAATAATCAATTCCCTTCTAGATATCCTATAACAATCATAACAGTGGGCCTGTAGGGTATCTAGGAGAGCATTGAAACGCTCTAAATTTAATTAATTGAAGGAGTGAAAAACTTATGAAAACAAAAATAACAAAAATATGTAATGTATGCAATAAAAAAATTACAGAAGGGTATGTAATACTTATCCCTGAATATACAACATATTGTAGTGAAGAATGTCTGCTTAAAGATGGAATTGACATGGATGAGTTTGAAAGAATTAATGATAATAATGAAGGTGATAGTTATTATTATGATTGGTCTAAAGATTAAACCCTATAAATGTACCATTTCCTTGTATATCCCATAACACCAATATAAAAATAACAGGGAGGTTAGTCAAATGAGCAAGGCTAAGAAAGAATTCCTATTTCACAATGCATTAGTTTTAATTGCTCTATTTATCATGTTTCAAACTCATTTTATTCAAATAGTTGATAAATAAAATAACAAGGAGGTACATAACAATGACCACTAAACAATCCAAAATCTTAAATACTCTATCAGTTCACCAACTAAATGAACTTTACTTAGGTAAAAATGTCTTATTCGGTCAATACTATGGTAAAATCATTAACATTGCTTACTATTCTAACCTTGATAATATTCCCCATGCTGAGATACAATCTATCCTAGATCCTGAAGATACTAAGATAATGCCACTATCAAAAGTAGTATTAGTCGCTAATGTGGCCTAATTTATATCACTTACCAGACACACAGTATAGATGTAATATAACAATACACATATTATACTGTGTAGGTAATAAGGGATATAAATTCTAATATCTTAATAACAAATCATATAGGGAGGTTTCGAGAGTCAATGTCAAATCAAGAAATCATTACACTAGAAGCAAATAAAAAGGGTTATGATTACAATGGTAGCAATATTAAAACCTATGGCGAATGGCTTTACTCAGGTCATCAAGTCAAGCAAGGACAACGAGCTTTTATTAAAACATATCTCTGGACTAATGGAGTCAATCGAAGAAAAACATTGCAAGGACTTTTTACTTTGGAACAGGTAACAAAGATTCATACTAAGAGTTTAATTATGGTATAATCTATATAACAGGAAGGTTGTGGTGGTTCATGATTGATTCAAGTAGCATTTACATTGTTGAAGTTTTGGATGATGGTGAAAAATTTGAATATGAATATGGGAACTTGAAACATGCTGAAGAACATTTTAACAATGAGAAATCAGCTAATTTGTACGAATATAATGATGGTAAACATTATTTTGTTAAGGGGAAATGAAACTATTATTTGTTTGGGTTTTAATTAGAAAGGAGTTTTTAAAATGAGCAAACTATATATTAACAAAGAATACATGGATGATTTCACAAAAGAAATTATGGAAGATGAGCAGGTTATCACACTTGGTTACGAAGAAAGTTATTTTATTGTTACTGAAGAGCATATGAAGGAATTCAATAATAAATACAATATTGAATTAGTTGACTTGAAACGATGGTTTAAAACTAAGTATGATTATTCGATGGTTAGAGAATTGATTTATGAAATAACAGAAGCTGAAACACTTTTGAGTGATTACTGGGAAGAAAAAACTTTGTCAGATGTGTATGGTCAAAGAATTATTCAAAAAGGTTTTAAACTCTTATTTGCAAAAACTGATATGGATATTATTGACCATATTTTAAACAGAGAAAAACTTAATGATCTTTTTAAGGGACTGCTTAAACCAATTATGGTTAAAATGGTAATAGAGCAACATAGAGAAGACATAAAGAAATTACAGGAATGTTTATAATATGGCATGAAAAGCAAGTTTTAAATGGTCATAACAGCACGTAATTTTTTGTTCATGATCCTTAAATTTATTAAGAAAGAAGGTTTTAATATGTATCATTGTGAATTGAATTGGGAAAGAATTGAAAAAGGTACACCAACTGATTTAAATGGAATCAAAGATGGAACAATAGAATGGAATTGCGAGGAAGTTCATTCTTCAGACATTAACTGGTCAAATAAGTGTATTCTTAAAAGTGAATATTTAATTGGTTATGTCGGTGGGGTTCCGGTTATTATCGATGAATATGACGATACTATATATACTTATGAAGCACCAAAAGGAACTATTTTTCAAGATGCTAGAAAGGACTTATGGCAAGTAGTATAATTGATATTAAAGGAGTTGTATAACAATGAATAAAGAATTATTCTTACAAAAAATGAGTGACTTAGCCGACAAATTGGAATCAAATGGTGTTGCATTATACGAACTTGATAACATGATAACAAAACATCTTAATCTTCCGAGCGAAGAGGGGTGGCAAATTGTTGAAGATGAATTGTCCAATATAGGACTTTGTGATTTTGAAAAAACGTCTAAATATTATGGTTATCAAGTGTATGCACTCTTAGAAGATTATGGTGACGAGGGATTAAAGTTTGATATTAATGTTCATGATGTGAGTCCTTTCCATGTAAGTATTCGAGCGATTGATAGTTATTATAATCCTCAAATGGATTATGAACATGGCAAGACATACGTTGATGATGATCAATTATTTGAAAATCATCCCGAATTTATGAGCTACAGTGAAGAAAAGAAGTCAGAATTGATTGAAGAGTATACTCACGATAACGAAAACTGGGAACCGTCTGAGTTTGGGAAGGCTGAAACAACAGTAAAAGAACCTGAAGAAATTTGGGTATGGTTAAAAGAACAGATAGACAGATTCAAAAAGGAATGGGAAGCATGAAATTAAAATGTATTGATGAAATAACTAGAGACTTTCAAGTTACTAAACGAAACAAGGAAAAATACAAATCTGTGGAGCAAGCATATGATAAGGCATATTGTAAAAATTGCGGAGAGAAATTTGATCATGTAAGACTTGAATCAATGACTTCAAAAAAACTTAGATTTAAACATCATATTTGCAAGATTAAAGAGACAGAATAATGTCTCTTTAATCCAATCAAAAGTAAAATTTATTGTATGAAAGGAATGATTTAATATGAATTATATCTGTACAAATTGTGAAGTAGAATTTACAATCACAAGTAATATTAAAGAAGGGACTTATATTAATTGTCCTATATGTAAAACATTGATTGTAGATGGTTTTGATTATGAAGATAAAGAAGAATCATTCTAATCAGTGCTAACGATTTAAGCCCATATTCGCTATAACAGCAGATGGTTGTGGCGTTGGTGGGTTTATATGGGGAACACTGGTTAGTATAGCAAATAATAATTAGGAGGAATCAAAAATGTTTGTAGGATCATTGTATGACCAAATAGTAAAGGCATATGACATGAGTCAACTTGAAAGATTAGCAAGTAGAATTGCAAACAAATATAACAATCGCATTGATGAAATGATTGTAGATTATGAAACGGATGAAGGAGAAATTTTTGAACCTGCTAGATGTAAATATGTTCGTATAGATAAAAGAAAATGGAAATTAGCTAGAGATTAAAATGCTGTTTTGGTTGGATGTTTCGTTTTCGCAATTATGCGAAGTGAGAATAGTATCCCCCATATCTGGTGAAAACCTTGCCACAAGTTAACTATACGTTATTCGTAAAGTTGAAATTTAACACTCGCTAATAACGGGGAGCATATTGCGAGGCATTACCACCATCCTCTATATCACTATAACAAATCTGTCATAACAGAACCAACAAAATGTTTCAGAAATATCTTGAAATCTTACACAATCCATTATATAATATGGATAGAAAATAAAAATTGAAAGAAGGAATTCAAATGTCTGAGATCACTTACACCACTGAAAAAAGAGAAGTAGGGATTATGGTTGAACACATTGAAAAACAATACTATACAGTAGGGCAACATTTACAAAATTACCTAGTATCTAAAAAGCAGGAAGAAGGTAGAGAACTGAAAACGATTAGAGATTTCATGGAATCTCAAAGGGGTTATGTATGGGAAACTTGGAGAGCGTCCAATTTAATTCAATCTATCTTATTGAAAAATCCAGTACCAGAAATAACAGTCTACAGACATGATGACAAAAGTCAATTTAGAAAGACAGTTGACGGACAACAGAGATTCACCTCTATATTCCTTTTCATTAATGATGGATTCAAACTTGATATGAGTAAAACAATGTTTCCTGAATTCAAAATTGAAGGGGAAATATTTAAGGCTAATGAAACATTAAATGGTAAAACATTCTCTGAACTCCCCGAACTATGGCAAGACATTATCAAGCAATATCAACTACGTATAACAACAATGAATAATTGTACCGAAGAAGATGCAGAAAAGGCATATGTGCAAATGAATTCAGGGGCAAAAGGATTAAAAGCTTCAGAAATTAGAAAAGCAGCTATGGGTATTAGCACAAGGAAGTTTTTTAGATCAATACTGGATAGTGACTGGGTATTACATGCATTAACAGCATTATCCGCAAAGGGCAACGCAGGAGACGAGATATTGTCTCAAGTCATAACATTAATACATAACAATTGTTCAGTTGAATTATCAAAGGATAATATTGACAAGGTAATATACGGTTTTAGGGATGCCGGACTACCGGAGCAGATTAAAGAGGATATAACCAATATTAGTAATTACCTTAATGAAGCAACAGAAATTTGGATTAACAACAAGAAGTTCGAAGATGAAAAACAAGGAGCTAAAAAAGGCAAAAAGGTCAAAAATTACTCAACTTATAGATTCACTTGGTTGAACAAAACAAATACAACAATGTTGATGTATTCGGCACACAAAGCAATTCAAAACGACATGCCAGTTGAAGAGTTCTCTACATGGGCATTTAAATTCTTCCAAACTCCTAGTGCTGAATACAAAGAAGGGTCACAGGATAAGGCTATTGACTTAAAACGTGTAGAATTACGTATGAATGCTATTGACAAAGAGATTAACCCTATGGTGGTAGAACAGATTGAAGTTATAGAGCAAATTGAATCTGATGAAGAATTAATACAAACAGAAGAACAAACTCCTGAATCTACCACAACAACAACCCCCGAAGAGCCTAGTGAAGAGTCCACCAACGATTACAGAGAAGAAGCAAAAGCAATTCTGGATATAGTATCATTAAATGTAGCAAGTTAGAACAATGACTAAATAAAGAGAGGGTAAATTCAATAACAATTACCCTCTCGAAACTCTTGTGAATTACATAACGGAAGTATAAAATTAGATGGAGGAATACATATGGAAAAATACTTGATTATATGGTTTATAATATCTTTAATTATGGGAATGATCATGAGAGTCAAAGTAAATGGTGAATATTTAACTGGTACTAAAAGATCTGTATTGGGTTTTATTCTTGGAGTACCATTTACCTTAATGTTTGGTTTATTTATTTCAATGTTTATACCTATGTTTATCTTACTTGGATTGATTCTGGTGGGGTTTACAGTAGTAAAAGTAATAGTGTAATAACGACCAACTTCAAATAAATGGCAGGATGAAAGGATTGATACCCAATGACAAAGTTAACCGACAAAGAAAAAGAGGTTATTTATAACCTAATTGGAGAAATGAACTATTACGAAATAATGAATATCCTATGCAGGACGTATGAATTAGAAGATTTAGAAGAAAACAGGAGCATCCTTCTTGGATGTTTGAAAAAGTTTGATACTGATAATTTAGATTAAAATAATATTGATTGGAGTGGAATACAGTGGAAAATTATAAAGTGTATTTACAAGACAAAGGAAAAGAAATATTACTATTTGAAAATGAAAATTACAATAAGGCAGATGCTTTTCTTAATCAGAAATGGTATGAAATAAAAGAAGAACAGATCCTTATTCTTAGAGGTAATAATTTTACTAGTGAACGACATGCGGTAATAGGAAATCCTTTAGACGATTGGGAATCAAAAAGAATGTCATATGTCAGAGTGAATGGTAAAGATTTTGAAAGACATGGGGATATAACATTGATTGTTAGAGGATTACTTAAACGAATAACCATAGATAATAAAAGTTATGTTGATGTAGCTTAAAACAATAACTTATTTGAATTGAAAGGATGATTTAAATGTTTTTAATTACAGGAGTCTCGACTAAAAATGGCGAAAAGGAATACGTAGGAATTGATCATTTTTCGGGTGGATACCCTTACTGGAGTGGGAATATGTTTTCCGCAAAGGGTTTTAAGAGTAAAGAAGATGCAATTGAATTCTTGGACAGTTCGGATTCGGATTTTAAAAGTATATTAAAAATGTCTGATGGAAGCGTTTGTCCTCCAATGATGTTACACAATATACATTGGGATAGTATTAAAATTGAAGAAGTTATTTTAAATCCGGTGCAAGGTATTGATTTTTCTAATGTAAAAAATGAATACCTTAAAAAGAGAGAAAAATATGATAGTTTGAAAAGAGAACTTCAAAGTCTTTAAAATATAACATTGATTGGGGAGAGAGAAGGGAGAAAATAACATGATTAAATTTGAATTAAAAGTAACTCTGAAACCAGATGGAGTAAAATGTAAGTATATAGGGGTCAGAACATTTAATACTGAAATGTTTGCCAACTCTTTAGAACAAGCAAAAGATTTTGTTAAACAAGCATATTCGGTTTTACTTGTAGAAGGTGTAGAAATATTATTTGAATAGCTTAAAACTAGTGTTTTAACGTACTAAGAAAGGAGAGATAAACATATGCAAACACTTTTTCAGAAACATGAAAAAGCAATAAGAGAAGTTGTAGATTCGTTTCGAAAGATGTGTGATTTTATTGAAGAGAAAGATGATATTGGATGTATTAAATGCCCTGTACAGAAACTTTGTTTTAAAGGTAAGCACAAAGGATTGCCAGAGTTAATGAAGGAATTAGGGATTGAAAGGAATTGATAAATATGGGATATTCAATTTATAAAATTAATTTTGATATTCAAACGCATACTATTCTTTATGATTGTATTGATGACATTCAAGAAGCAGATTTATTAGCACAATTAGCAATGAGCAATAAAAAAGCTGATGAGTTAATTTTTATTTGTGCAGGTTGGAATAGGGGAATTAAAGGCGATTCAGAGTTATATAGCAGGACGTTGAAATTAGCTGAAGAATATAAATGTGACAGGAAATAAAACATGCACTTCATGCTATTAAAAAGGAGATTTTAAAATGAGAAAAGATATTTGTTTGGGTAAACTAAATGTTTCAGCAGAAATATATTATTGCAGTGTATTTAATAAATATAACATAGGTCTTACTATTGGAGGAGTTTACACTATATTAGATAAAAGTTTTGATACAGAAGATCAAGCACAAGAATATATTTATGATAATTTTAGATAGGGCTTCCCAGAAAATGACGAATTTATAGGAGGAGGAAATATTATATGAACACATTTATGGTCAAAGTAACAATGAAAAAATCACAATTATCCGGTTACACTTGGATGGATGATACCCCAAGTAATTTGGATGGTTATGTAGAAGTTGAAGCAGAAACATTATATCGGGCGGTAGAATTGGTAAAACAAAAGTATGGTGATAAGAAGAAGTATTGGATTAAAGCCGATGAAAGCTATATGAAACTTGAACAGATCAAATTTATGAATGATAATATGACCAAACAAGAAGCTTTAAAAGCAATGGAAACAGGTTATAAACTGACTCAACAAGGGGTGAGCAGTTACAAGGAGATTAATGAAAATGGAATACAAAGTAGAAGATTTGAGATTTTATAACATGAAGACTTCAACTAAATATATATCTAATTTTAGGATTAATACTGGTGAATGTAAGATATTTGAGATTGAAGATCAATTAACTGAAAACGAAAAGATTAAATTTATTGATGAGCTAAAAGATGGTGTGGCATCTTATTTGTTGAATATATTGCAAAAGTGGGAAGTAGAAAAAGATAACTTACCAAAAGATAATTGGGATAATGTAAAAACTGTTTCTAAAAAAGCATGGATTAAAAGAATTGATAAAAGAAAAATTATTGACATAGAGTATAAAGTTGGTAAGTATTATTTATTTGGTACAGAATTTAAAGATATGAGTATTATTTGCCCAACAACAGAATATTCATATCGAATGGCTTATACAGGAGAAGGTATAATTAATCAATGGTTTCATGATTTGTGTAATCTTTTATATAAAGAGGAACAAAAGTATTTTCAAGAACATGATAATTTTCAGATTAAATTAAGTAAATTAAAAGAACTAGGTAATAAACATAACATTGTATTTGGATCAATGGAATTAAATGATATTATCTGGAATCGTAAAGAAGATATTAGTGAGCAAAGAATAGACGAATATATAATCGCATATGAAAGATTATATCAATTTATAGATCAAATTGGGAACGAATTGAGTAAAAAATCATCAGATAAAAGATAGATTTTATCAGATAAAATAAGAGGAGGAATAGAAATGAGTTATTATTTCCAAGGAGACTTATGTCAATTAGCATTACAAAGAAGATTATTATTAGATTATGGTTATGATGTTGAAATGTCTGATGTATATCCGACTTTAAAAACTGAAGAAGAATTCAAAAGAGCATTATCTTTAATTTGGACTATGAGATGCGAAGGATGGTGGCATTATGATGACAGTTATTTTAAATATAATATTTGTACTCCTTATAGATTTTGGAGCAGATTAGGGAAAGACAATGATGTCAAACTATATCATTTTGTAGACAGGAAAGATATCTGGGAAGGTAAGGTTAAGCTTAATGGAGTAAACATAAAAGAGGAAGATACAGTTGTTAAATACGGTGATGTAATTAACATTGAAGACAAAGAAATTGTGGTGGAATAATATCACGAAACAGGGATTTTAAGTGATGAGAAGGAGTTTGAAAAATGGATAAAAGTAGATACGGCGTACATCGAACTCATTGTTGTGTTCTACATGGATGTAAATATGGAGATAAAGATTGCCCTGTAGTTAATGGAGAAATTAAACAAGACTATACTTGTGAATTGTGTGATATGGATGGCATTAAAAAGGTTGATGATATTCAAGACTTGTTAGTATTTAGAAATATATCTGACGAAGACCTTCTGGATAATCTCATGGGCATGTGTTTTGAACATAGTGATATGAAATATGTTTTTTCAAAAAAAGAATCAGATGAAAGAGATAAATTAGAAAATGAAGTTTTAAGAAGAATGGGTAGACAGTATTAAAGTAAAAGAAAGGATGATTAAAAATGACAAGAGGTAAAAAGGTAAAAGAAGAAACATCTCTTATTATATATGTCATGAAAAATAATACTCCATGTTCCACCTACGGAGGAAACACAGTTATTGCTAAAGATACAAAAGAAAAGTTAGAGCAATATAAGCAACAATTAATAGATAATGGTTATGAAGATGTTTTTACTATTGAGGAACAAGAGCATCAGGGATGGAGCAGCGTAATAAGATATAGTGGTTTCAACTTAGTAGAGCATGAATGGTTACTTTATCCTCAAAATAATGTTGATTCTGCTCAAAGAAATGTTAATGGACGATTGTTCCATTTGAAACAAATGATTGAAAATCTAAGTGATTTTAAAGAAAGCGTTCGTGCCGATGAACAAATGAGTTATGATGT
>Ga0209728_1002225_pt1 | contig 10116 bp, 31 predicted proteins | sample RifGroD1_FD_183997 | JGI IMG/M metagenome (GOLD analysis project Ga0209728, IMG submission 183997) | Groundwater microbial communities from Rifle, Colorado, USA - Groundwater D1 (SPAdes) (version 2) | ecosystem: Environmental > Aquatic > Deep subsurface > Groundwater | place: Rifle, Colorado... | reverse complement strand
TGTGCAGAGAATTCTGAGAAATAAGTTCTAATACAGTAAGTAAACTCTCTTCGGTAATTTCATCTAATGATCTTTTGAATACATTTCTTGTATCTCTGAAACCACCTTTTATGTCCCCCTCTGATTTGTTAGATTGATCTACGAATTTTTGCGGTAGGTCTAAGAAGAAATGTTGCCATTCAGTTATCTTTCCATTTACACCTTTTTCAAAGTTTTTATCTGTTCCAATCTTTTTGAATTTAGTAACATAAATATCTGAAACAACTTGAGATTTAATAAATTTAGACATTGCGTTTACAGATGGTTGATATTCTTCACTATTTGTTTCAAAGTCCCAAATGGTTGTGATTTTATTGTCTTTGATAACAACCACATTGCCGATGTTTTTAATGAAATGTCTACAACAAGAACAATCATGTTCTCTTCTTTCTCTAAAAACTTTATTGTATTCGGGCAAAAAGTTTTCAAGATACACGCCCCACATTTGATCTTTATCTACATTTACTTCGAATAAATGAGTAGCATCCTTTAACATTTCTGAAACGTGTTTTTGTTGCATTGCCTTAAATTCTCCAAAATTCATTTTAATCAATCTCCTCTTAATTTTATTTTATAATTCAGCACAGTTGAAAGATAAGATTTTAGTTATGTATAAGTTCCTCTACCCATAACCAGTTTCACATCCTTTCGGTGTTTAACTTATGTAATGTTTTAAACTCTTCATGTGTTTAGTATATATTATTTATTAATTTAAGTCAAGCATTATTTTCTTCAATCCGATAAAAAGATCATTTTAAGTTCTATTAATTATATTTTTCTTTAAGTAAATCAAATACTTTCTTTAAATACTTATACTTCTCAACTAATTCCATACCTTTAATAATCCTTAAATGTTTTCCTCCAAATTCATTTCCCTCAATAGCACAACTGGCTAAAGCACTCTCATATTTTGCTACTTCTTGCATCGCCCATAAAATAGTTCATTTTTTAACTTTTGTCATTTTATTTCTCCTCCTAATTATCCAACAACTTTTAACATCTCAAACAACAAACTCATAACTTTTTCTGTAAAAACTTTATCGTCCTCATGATCCATACGCTCTGTTTCTACAGTTAATATTAATTCTTCATCTGAACTATCATAATCCTCTCCATCATTACCACTACGTTTTACAATATCAAGTTGTCCAAATCCAATATCTGCACTCCAATAAATTCTCATTCCACCTTTATTGCCTTCGTGTTCACTCCAAAAGTCAACATTATTAATTTGTAGATTAATTTTATTCACATCATATTTTCTTGTCATAGTTATCAATCATCTCTTTCTAATTAATCTTATTCAATTATCTTAATCACAACCTGTTTAAATTCAGCACAACCCTCACATATATCTAAATCATCCGATATTACTAATTGATCATCTTCATAATCGTCAACAAATAATCTTTTGAAGCAATCTTTACAAAATTCAACCATTGTTTACATATCCCTTTAATTATCTTCCCTTATAACTAATAATTCTAACTTTCCTCCGTTTTCAAAACCTTGCCAATGAGAGTTAAAAATATCATAAACCTTACCATCAATCTTTACTACAACTTCTACATTGGGATTATTTCTCAGGATCTTTTCAAGCTCATATGATTTCATCAATAATTCCTCTCTTCTTTATAAAATTTACCAATGTAATAATATTTACTCTCATTTTCCACATCCTCTTTTGACCATAAATTACCAGCAAACTCTTTAATCTGACCGCTACATACCCAACCATCTTGTTCCATTTCACTAATATGATTTAATCTTTCTTCGGCATTATCATAATAAAATGTTTTTGATTGTGAACTAGTTAATAATTTCATAATAATTCCTCCTTAAACTTTCCATTCTATGCAAGCAATCGCTGAACAAACTATAACCACTATGAAGAATATTCCAACATCAATAGTTCTAGCAATAACTGTCTCAAATCCAACAAAACAGATTGATAAAAACATTAATATCATTATTGGAACACATATTATACTGGAGATAAACCCTCTTATTGAACTTTTAATTATTACGTCCATTAAAAACCTCCTAAATTACCGTAAAATTAAAGTTTCCTTGGATATTATGCTTTATTAACTTTTGTTATAAAGTTCCTTCTTTCTATGGTGAATATCGTCAAATCTTTATCTGTTTCAGTATAATCAAGTTTAAGGGCCATACAAGCACCTGATAATTTCCCTAGAGCTATATAATATTCCCTGCTCTGTTCTCTTCCATGCACTTGACTATTTACCTTTTCGGAAATATAATTTGTCGCCAAAGCATCCATAAATTCTTTTCTTTCTGAAGTTTTCATTAATTCCTCTCTTCTCTCTTTGAATTTATTTACTTTATATGGTCTCAGCATCTCTTTCTAAATCTATTTGAGAATAATCTATTTTGCTTAACAAATCATCTCTGCCTTTATAAAGCAAAACATAAGTACAATCACACTTTTCACACCTTAATACATTGTCATTTTCAGCCATATCAACACGATTAATTATCTTTTCAAAAGGACGATTGGATATTCTCCCATTCTTAAAAATTCTGTATTTTTCGGTCAGTAATACGTCTGATTCTAATATGAAGTTTTCACTTCCACATTTCAAACACTTCATTTTAATCATCCTCCAGATACTTCGGAATTAAAGCTTATTATTCATTTTCATTCTTTCTTGGATATATTTTTCATTTTCTTCATCACGAATTCCGTTCATTCCATTTTCTATTTCCTGAATTAAATTTTCCCACTCTCCAGTGTGTTCCATAACATCGACTATACTATCTTCAAATATAGTTGTTTCATAGATATCGTCATCTACAAATCCTTTTTCTACTAAATAAATGTCCAATTCTTGTCTTAGTTTATTTGCTTTTTGAGAATACTCTACCATTTTTCTAATATGTTCTTTCCATTTATTAGGCAATTGTTTCATTCTTTTTATATCTCCTTATCAAATAAAATATTCGTTTCGAAGTATTTAATTTAAATCTACATAAACACCCTATCATGCCTATCTAATAATACATCAATATCGCTATTGGCAAAACAATATTCACAGATTTGTAAATATCTAAAATCTCCTTTTGCATGAGGATATTTTGATTCTGTTTTATCTAAAATTATCTCTGATATTTCTATTGCATAAACCTTTCGCTTTGAGAGCAATTCTTTGTTTCCACAATCATCACATACTAAAGGATATTCTTTACTCATGATTATTCTCCCTCTACTTTGCAATAAAAACTACCATCTTTATATAATACACCATCAATTAATTCTAAACTATTACTAAATCCTCCCATTAAAAATATATCACATTTATTTCCCTCTATTTTTACTTTTTTAACTACTCCTTTTATTCCTTGTTTTAATATAAACTTATCAACAATCTCTTTAAAATCCATTTAATCTCAACTCCTTAATTTCTCACATATCAAAATTACATTACTTATCCACTAACATTACTTTTACCAAAATTACCATCTGTCTTCCAAATAATTGGTGTTGCAGAGAATACTCTCTGAATTGGTTCTTCACATGTTGGGCAAATCCTCAATACATCATCTGTAATTTTACATTCATGATCAAACTCACCGCATACTTTACATAAATATGTTCTTGTCATTCTTATTTCATTCCTCCACTGTTTTATTTAAACGTTCCTAATTCTATTTCAATATCATCAAGCAAACAATAACCATCACAATTTGCTTCATCATAAAATACTGTCTCAGTTAATAAGTCAAGTACATAGGAAGAATGTTTTTGTTTTCTTAATAATTCCATACATGCTTTTAACAATGTGACTTTTCTATCTTCCATAATAATCATCCCCTTTCTTGTCCTTCGAAACTAGATTTTTAACGGTTCTTTAGCAGTAGATGATTTTTCAAAAACAGGTTCTAAGAAATAATTGTCTTCTACCCACGAATAACCGTCTGCAATAAGCGCATCTCTTTCTTCTTTTGTTGATTCTTCTACTACAATCCTATCAACAATGATTCTTCGATATTACAAATTAATTCCTCCTTTTAAATTACTTTTTATTCCCATTCAAGTTTCTGTCCACAATCTTCACAATATTTATGACGCTTTTGAGATTGATTCCATTCATTTCCTTTTACCTCATAATAACATCTAAATATATTCTTTTTACAATTCGGGCAAATTACATCTGCTACTTTTTCATTTACCATTTCAATCATTGGTTTATTTGATATCTGTTTTTCTAAAGCAAAAATTGCGGTATTTAACGCTTTAAACAACGTTTCATCTAATGTAATTCCTTCACTCATTTTATATTTAAGACGATTCATTTCTCTTATAGCAATTTCATTGTCCATCTTTATTATCCTTAACAACAACTTTAACCTTCTTCAAAACAGTTTCCAAATACATTGCTATGCACTCAATTTCTCTCTCAGTCTTACCTCTGCCCATCTTTGAACCTTTCTGTACTGCTAAATTAATATCTGAAATAGTTTTACCTTTTCTGTATTCCCATTGGCCTTTAATTAATTCATTAAACTCTTCACTTGTTTTTACGCCACTAAACATGATACGCTCTGCAACTTTGATTAATGTAATTGGCATTTTTATTCACTCCTTTATAAACGCACCATTTGTTTTGCTAAAAATCCTACAACAACTTGAATCAATTTCTGATCAACAATACTTACTACTACTTCTTCTTTCGATATTAACCCAATTGCTCCTACTACATCACCTTCGCAAATCACCGGAACAACAACTTGACTTTGATAATCAAATTCTTCTTGTGTATCTTTCTTATAACCAATTAATATCTTTCTCTCATCCATTGCAGAAGACGCTAAATGCCATACTGGTTGATTTAAGAATGCTTTTTTAGATGCTCCCGATACAGCAATTATAACATCCCTATCGCAAATCAAAGCAATATGTCCTGTCTCCTCGAACAATGAATCAGCAAAGTTTTGTGCATAATCAATCATTTCTCCCAATGCAGAATATTTCTTTAAGAATACTCCACCATCATGTACACATAATTCCATTGGATCTCCTTCACTAATTCTTAATGATCGTCTAATTTCTTTAGGGATTACTATTCTTCCTAAGTCATCAATTCTCCTAATAATACCAGTTGCTTTCATAATAAAATTACCTCTTTCTTTTTTTAAACTTCCTAGATTTTTATTGTAGATTCATTTCTACATTCTTCTTCATCTTCATAATCTGCCAACCGTTCTAATACCTTCTGATAATTTGGCAACATTGTATTGGTATCATATGGGTCTTGAACCAAGACAACATAATGTTCTTCTTTTACAATCTCATTTGTTTCATTGTTCTTGTAAATCAATCTTTGTCTTTTTGTTAATCTTTCCACAATATCTTCTTCCTTTCTTCTCATAGGTTGAAACCACACTTTGATTTGAACTGATTAACTTTCTATAAACATTAATTTGCCACTTTCTCGTTTTACCACATATACTTTATTGTTCATATAAATCTTAATGCTAGATGAACTTGAATAATTTTTATCTAATGTAAAATTAGTATAACCCGTGTTTTCAAGTTGTGCCACTGTTGACTCTTTAAAACTTATAGCGTCTTGTTTTTCTTGTATTGGCAATGTTGCTAAAGAACATATTGCAAATAAAACTAAAAATGGAATTGCATATTGAAATTTATCTTTAACAAGAAAAACCATAAATATTACAGCAAAAATAATTGCGAATATTATAAGGTATATGTCTAATGTCAATGATTGGTACATATTACCTTCTCCCTTCTCTATTTTTAGTAAATATTATCTTATCTTCTCTCATCTTTAATTACAAAATACTTTGATTCCAACTTACCATTTTTATATTTCTCTTCACAATATATGAAAAATCTTCTTTTACCAATCTTACAAACAAAATTCTGACACCCCTTTGCTTCGCCTTGAATGTCACATCCTCCTGCTACGCATTCGTCGATAAGATAAGTTTTATTATCTAATGTGAATTGCTTAATTGTTCTTGTGCTACCATTTGACTCTTCATAGCAATCTAAATAGATTTTCATTTTAATCCCTCACGGACATTTTTAAATACTCTCAAGCATACCTCTGACCTTATCAATTTGTTCTTCTGCCATAATACGTCCACCATATTCAACATGATAAAATACCTCAGAATTTGTTCTCTTGTTAAATTATGAAGTTCGGCTTCCATGACAGGATAATTTTTAAAGTGACTCCTATCTCTATGAGATAATTCACTAAACAATTTCCCTTTGTAAGCAAATCTATCTTCATAAAAATCAAGAATTGCTCTCAGTCTTTGTTTTCCGTCTATAATCTCATATCCAAATCCTGTCTCTGTCCATCTTTGATCATCATAGTGCAGAAATGTAAATTTACCGATATCCACATTACTGAAAATAGAATCAATTAGAGAAACTTTATCCTCTAGATTCCAGACGAATTCACGTTGATACTCAGGTTCGAAGTTAATGCCGAAATGATAAGCCTTGCTGAAAATATCTCCCATTCCACTTTGGAAATAATTTAGTTTGATATCTCTGTTTTGAACAATTGATTCATCTTGATATTCTTTAAATTTTCTAATATTAAACCAAGCAACATACATTTTTTGATTAACACTAATAATAGGATTGCCATAATTATTATTGATAGAAGTATAATCGATCTCATATATTTTACCATCATTTAAAATATTGAAAACGTAAACATCTTTAAGATTTCCCATCTCTACCCTATCTCCAACATTAAATGCATATGTCGGTTCAGGTATTAAAGGAAGTCTTTCTACCAATTGTTTTAATGCAAACTCCTTTTGTTGTTTTTCTTTTTCTTCTGGAGTTTGTTTAGATGATTTAGATTTTGTTGCCTTTGCCATTTTCCTACCTCCTGTATACTTCCATTTACTCGCGTACGCTTCCATTTTAAAATCCTAATCAGGAATAGCTGTACACGTATATTTTACAGATGGAAATACTTCCATTTCTTTTTTGCATTCCAAACATTCAATGATACGTTCGTCTAAATTATTATTCATAGCAACTTGACCATCAAACTTACATCCACAATAAGGACATATACAGTAATCTACACAACTAGTTTCTTCTACTGGATATTTCTTCTTTGCCATCTATTTTTCCTCCTCAATTATACCTTTAATATCTAAATATCTCCACACAATGATCGTTCATAGGCAAGTTGGGCCTCAATTTCCTCTTTGTGCTGTTCATCATAATCTTCATCAGTCCAATCATCTTCTGGATGCCATTCTTTAGTTACTTGATTTTCAACAACTTCTATCAACCTAAAACTTAACATTTCTATTGCTTCCATAACTTCTAAATCCTTTGTGTATGCTTTCATATCTTCAATATCTTTAAGCATTTCTTCTTCTGTTTCGTACCATTTAAAGTCTTTATCATCCATTCCTTCGTCATTTTCGAATGAGAAGGTTAGTAGAAATTTTCGATCCATTGTATCACATTACCTCCAACACTTCTTTTAATTCCTCCGCAGATAAATCCCATATTTCTCCTTCAACCATAACTATAATATTTGTAAAATCTTCTTTAGTTTGTAAAATTAATTGTTCAGGCATAAATTCTGGATCGTATCCAACACCTAAAATATCTAATGGTTGATAATTAGGGTTTTGAATAGTTAATTCATAATATTTTCCTTCTAAATATTCATTCAACTTAAAACCTTTACTTATTAATAATTCATGATTTAGCATATGTACTCCACCTCTCAATTTTTTAATAAAATCCCCTAAGTTGAATTCCTTGGGGAAGGAGCGTCTTCATCCAATCCTGATTGCACAATTGGATGTTTGCCATAAACACTTCAACTGTCTTGTAGTGACTAGATATAAGATTAGCTCATCTTTAGCATCTCAGCACAGATGATTTGGGCAAATTAGTTTTAATTATTAATTTCCCTCCAAAATATCTTCCAATTCCTTAATAACATCTTGAATTCTCATAATTTGTGTATGTGGCACTCTGCTATATTGATCCGTTGCCAATTGGAGAAATTTAATTGCCTCAATAATGAAGATTTCAGAAGTTATATCATTTCCCATAGTATACCATTCCTTTCAAGATAAATCAACTACTTTATAAATATTATTTCTTGATTTATTGTATGCTCAAGAAGTAATAAAAATTCATACCATAGTAATTTTATTTATTACTTACAATATCATAAATTTTCCTCAAACATTCTAAACAATAATCAGGCTTATCTTCGTCAGATTCGACACTTGATGAAAAACTGTCATCTCTGATTTGTTTACCACAATTATTACAATACTCGTCCCATTTCCACCATAGACCTATTTGCCTAATATTTAGTTTCAAATATTATTCACTCCTTATCCTTAATTATATAGCCGTTAATTTCACAATATTCTACTGCTAATTCATTAGTCTCAAAAGCATTTAACCACATATCTGTTCCAGCAAATTGTACTGCCCATTGCCATTGTCCAGTTTCATTTGTGTGAATAATTTCTACTTGCATATCATTAATCACCTTTCTATTTCACAATTGTCAAAATAATATTACTGATAATCTCTGTTTTGTTCTCGTTTCCTCTAATATAAACATTCAAACCTTTTGCAACATTGATGACTTCTTTGATTTTCAATGGTTTTAAGATTTTCTTCACTTCATTGGGATTAGTTGAAATTTTAATTGTGTTGATAATATCTTGCATAATTTGCACCTCTCATGCTAATTATACTTGATATTGCTATGATTTTCCAGTGATAAAGTCTATAGAATGGTTGTTTTAATGCCTACTTCCTAATAAAAGTGTCGCACTTTTTAGGAATAACAAATGCATTAAAATTATAACCCATGCCATTCAATGGTTGATTATTAATAGCAACCGATATACTATTATTTGCAAAACCTAAAGGGACTGCATCTGAGCCAGAATATTCAGCGTTTAAATTATCTAAATATTTACCTTTAATCCCTTTACATTTACAATATTTCTCTTGATAATCAAGACTAAAAACGTCTCCACAATGTTTACACATTAATAATTTCATTTATTATCACCAATTCCTTCACTTGTTTTATTTTACATTTGCATGTTTAAGCACAATACCAACCACCGCATTTTGCACACTTAATACCACTCCAATTATCTCCATCAACAATCTTATGCTCACAACTTGGCAGAGCATTATATAATGGAGTTTTGCCTCCATAAGTGATTATAACTGTCTGTCTCTTTTCGATTTTGGTATTATCCCAAGCCTCTGCAAATCCATCTGAAAGATATTTATCTACTTTTGTTTCTCCTATCAATTTAATCCCTCCCATAATTAAATATTTGTTCTATTATTTACTTAATCAACTCTAATTTTTTCATTTTATTAAAAGTGTAATCATCAACTTCTCTAATAATATTATTTCTTCGCAACGTATATATTTCGTAATCATCCATCATTCCACTGCCTCTATCAACACACCTAAAATCAACTAATTCCCACTTATCATCCATTATTTATCCATTCCTTTCTAATCATCTCTTCTTATAAATTCGCCATTCTATTACATTTCTACACCTTTTTCCTTTAAAGTATCTATCATAACTTTAAGAAGTTCGCTGTTTCCCATTACATCTTTCAGCTTCTTTTTACCATCTTTTACATCTTCTGAGTGCTTACAACACGCTAACATTGATTTATACTCTCTTATTTGCATCTCTGTTGACATGCTTTTAAAAAAATCAATCCAGTTCATTTTAAACCCCCTCTATCCTCTAAATAAGTAGCAATAGAATCACCGTTCTATACTTAATTTTAATAAGTATAATGATACGGAATATAATTCTTTAAATAAGTTTCAACAGTAATTTTGTCATTTAAATCAGATCTCATAAAAGCAATTCTATCGAAATTATCATGATTAAAATGACAATATGGCCACACTTTACATTGTGGATTAACATAACCTTTCCAAGTTTTATATGTTTTATGTTTTGATGTGTAACTTTGATTTAATTCACACCATCCAAAACACTGTATATCACTTGTATTTAATACTAATA
>Ga0209728_1002224_pt1 | contig 10121 bp, 23 predicted proteins | sample RifGroD1_FD_183997 | JGI IMG/M metagenome (GOLD analysis project Ga0209728, IMG submission 183997) | Groundwater microbial communities from Rifle, Colorado, USA - Groundwater D1 (SPAdes) (version 2) | ecosystem: Environmental > Aquatic > Deep subsurface > Groundwater | place: Rifle, Colorado... | reverse complement strand
TACAAAGGTAATTGGAATAATATTGAAATTAGGATTGCAGATAGATGGTTTCCAAGTTCTAAGATTTGTCATGAATGTGGTAATATTAATAATTTATTGACATTAAATGATAGAGAATGGATTTGTACAGAATGTGGAAGTGTATTAGATAGAGATTATAACGCTTCTTTAAATTTAAAAGATACAGATAATTATAAGATATTTAAAGTTAGTTAGTTAATATTGTATCAAATACTCGGACGTTGCCGAGGAATTTAAGCCTTTGGAGTGTTAAGACACTTGAGTAGTATAAAGTAATTTATGCGAAAAAGAACATGATGAATAAGGAATGAAGCATAGAAGTTATAATATTAATGTATGTTTTATAACATTTTATAAGTTTTCAGTAACGGTTGTAGAGATAAAAATGAATGTATTGAATATGAAATTTGGGAACCCAAAAATACAGAATATGCACCAACATTGCAATTTGTATATAAAAACTGGAAAGATGAAACAAATAATAGAATAGTTATTCCATATAAACTTTGGTTTGGTAGCACAGAATTTCATCCTGAAGAACAATGGTTGCTTCATGCTTATGATATAGAAAAATGTGCGGAAAGAAATTTTGCTTTGAAAGATATTATTGAATTCTTGTAAAGGATAGTGAATAATATTATAAATAAAAATACTCCTTTAGAATGTAAAGATTGCTTATGCTATAATTGTAAAAAGAAAAATAAATGTAATATATGTATATATTGTATAAATATAGAGTATTATCCTATATATAATTGTGAGGAAGGAGATAAAAATATAATATGAGAGATAAAAACAGAATTAAACCATTTCTACATAAATTAGAAGAATTATGGTTGCAATATCCAGATTATAGATTTGGTCAATTATTTAATTTATTACATAGAAATATTAATAAAGATCCATTTTATGCTGAAGAAAAAGAATGGAAATTAATTATTAATAGATTAATGTGTAAGAAGTTTGGTAATCTTGAAGGGGATGTAGGGTGCTGTGTTGATTGTAGTGTAGAAAGAAATAATTTATTTAGAAGATGTTGGGAGTATAGTAGATGTAAAAATATTAAGAAAGGAGATAATTAATTATGAAAACAATAGTTGAACACAATGATAATATATTAAATATTATACAAAAAGCAAAATTAATGAATACTAATATTGAATGTCCATTATGTAAAAGTGAATTAATGTACGCAGATAATTATATTTATACTAGTAATCCACCTAAAAGAAAAGTTAAATGTATATGTGGTTATATTGATTATGTATTAGCGTAAAAGGAGAAACATATGAACACGATAATCCTAAAAAGTTCTATTCAAACAGTAACAAAAATTAATCGTAAAACTAAAGCAAAATTATTTAAAGATTTAAAAATTGGAGATAAAGTAGAATTTTCTGTACCTATTAAACGTGCAGGTAGTAATCGAGGTACGTATGCTACATATATAGAAGTAAAGAATGTTAAGACAGATGAATATACTTATAGTTCATTTAATCAATTACCTAGTATATTAGATGCATTTGAATTTGAGAGCGAATAAAAATGATAAAATAGTAAATAAATAAATAAATAATTAATAGGTGATATTTATGTCAAAAAGAACCACTAATTTCACTAATACTGAACTAATATGTATGCAATGTGGCAATAAACAAATAATAATAAGACTATTAAATAAATTGCATAAAGCAGGACATAATAAACATATTTGGTGTATTAATTGTAAAAAAGAAACTCTTCATAAAGAAAATCCAATACATAAAGAAAGTTTAGAAAAATATAAATAAACGTGAGGTAATATCATGTATTGTTTAATATGTGAACCAATAGTTAAATTAATAGAGCAAGAATTAGACGAAAATGAAGGTTTGTTCTACCAATATTATATATGCCCTAAATGTAATACTAAACATTATTGTACTTCGCAATCTGGTGATATGGTTCAAGAATATTTAGATTTGATTAAATAATGTAAAGGAGAATAAATTATGAAAGATATTAAAAAATTAGTAAAAGATACTTTTGAAAAATTTGATAATATTTCATGTGATATATATCAAAAGAATAAAGCAACACAAATAGGTAAATCAGCATATCCAATGTTTTTATGTGATGATTGTTATAATAAACAATTAAATAATCAAAAAGAATTAGTAGAAAATATAATTGGAGGTGATATATAATCCTTCTAAATGAAAACTATAATAAAAATGAGTCAAGAGAACACTATGAGCTTAAACAGATAGCAAAATATATTCTATATTCTAAAGGATTTAATTGTATTGCTACAGAAGTACAATTCTCTAAATACTCACAATATCTAAAAGATTATGAATGGTTTAATGGTAAAGCAACAACTAAAAATACCATTGATGTAGTAGGAATTAAAGGTAATCTATTAAATTTAAGAGAAAATAATGTTGATAGTTATAAAGTTATGGGTATTGAGGCGAAAGCAAGTTATTCAGATTTTCTAAATGGATTTTGTACACAGTGCGAATATACATATATTATTGCTCCTGTTGGAATTATTCCTGTTGAGAAATTACCTCCAAAAATAGGATTAATAGAGGTTGACATTCTAAAATATACTATTAAAAATAAATTTAATAAATTTGAATTTAAAGATATAAATACAGTTAAACAATGCTCTAGCAGAAGAAAAGAGATATATAAACGTAATGACATTTATCTTGTAGATACTTTTAATATTCTAAGGAAAATTGCATATAGAAACACTGTGAATGATCTATTTAAGAAAAATGAAATTGAAATTGATGGATTATAAAAAGGAGAGTACATATGGAAAATATAACTACAAAAATTGCAATAGAATCAAATAAATTTGGATTTAATATTACATATGATGGCGATAATCATAAAATATTACATGGAACAATTTGCAATCATTGTGGAAATTATTTTGAAAATGAAAAAATGAATATTTACTGTTCTAATTGTTTTAAAATAATAAAACAATAAATAATAAAATAAATTACATATAAAATACATATAAAGGAGAGAATAATTATGCCAGAAAATTGTCCTTATTATTCAAACTTCAAATGTCCATGTGCAGGTTTAACTTTCTGTATATCACCTTGCTTTGATTGTTTTTATGGTAAAATAATTTAAAAAATAAAATATAATAATTAAGAAAGGAGAACGAAATTATGAAATATTATTCTTGTCCTCTATGCGAAGTAATATCTAGTGCAGAATCATGGAATAAAATCACAGAAAGTAAATATGGAAGTAACATAGGGTTAATTCAAACAGAAGAAAAAGATGAATTAGAGTATATTTGTCCTAATTGTAAAAAGGTATGTGATGGAGAAGATATTAAATTTGCATGGGAAATAGATTTATAAAGGAGAATGATTATGCTTACAAAACCTTTACATGGATGGACACATTTAAACTTTGGAAACTTTTCAGAACGTGCATCTTATCTAACTGATGTTCCTAATGATTGTCTTGATGCATTTATTTATGCTCTGCAAACTAATAATCCTGCTGTCGTATATTTTGATGCTGAAAGATATGAATTTCATTTAATTGCTTCATATTATGAAAGTTATATTATTAGAGATAGAGAAGATAATAAAGTAGATACATATATAATTGAAAAGGATGTAATAGAATTAGCAAAAGAATTAGTGAATGATATTGAGAAATATTTCGATGATTGGTTAAATTGGGAATGTTATGATGATAGCGGTGAATATGCGGAAGTAAATAGGGAAGTGTTTAAGGAAAAATTAAGTAGATTAAACTTTGAGATAAATAAAAGAAAAAGATAATATAAAGAAGGAGAATTAATATGGCAAAATTACACAAAGTAGAATTATATATTATAGATGTAAATGATAACTATAGCAATTTAAACGAAATTATGCATGACATAGGAAATACTACAGATTGTAGTCTTATTCCTTTTAATTCACAAGAAGTTGAAATAGATTGGCATGATGAAATAGATATAAATTTATCTAATTGTCCAGTTGAAAATTTTAGAGAATATTTTAAAGCAGAAGATGAAGATGAAGAAGAATTAGGGAAATGTATATATGCAGAAGATGAATATATAAATTATAAATGTGAATTATCAAAAGAAAATAAATGTTTCATTGGCAATGATAGTAATTATTATTTTTATTTAAGTGATAATTATTGGTGTTTTAATGGCGAATGGTGTTGTGACTATTATAATCCTGAATGTGGTTGTTGTAGACCAAAAGAAAAAGAAGATGAAGAAGGAGAAAATTAATATGAAAATTGAATCACCATGTTGTTGTTTTAGTAATACAGGTACATATGAAATACATGTATTACTATCTGAATGTCCAATTAAAAGAGAATTAGGCAAACGTACAGTTAAAGATAGAAAAACTAAAATTGATCGTGAAGAAGCAACATGTATTTATAATAGTGCTTTTGATGGTGAAGTCATTCCTGCATGTGAATATTATGATGGAATTAAAGAAGATAAGAAAACTCATAAATATATTGTTGATTGTAGTTATTATAAATGGTAAAATTACAGAATAATAAAATAAATATTTAAAAGATATACTTGACAAGATAGCATTAAAATGTTAAAATAACACTAGTCAAAGGAGGTGAAATTTATGTGTGATTTAACTTTATGTAAAAATGATAATTGCAAGAAAGCACAAAATTGTTTAAGATTTCTGGCAAAACCAGATAAATATCAAAACTATATGAGTGGAAAAGATGATTGTGATGAAAATAATAGTTATGAATACTTTTTAGAGGTTAAAATGTTAAGAAAGTGTTAGAATGATAAAATAAATATATGAATGGAGGGTTTGGTATCAATATTATACTATATAGTAATAATTGTCCTAAATGTAAGATTCTAAAACAAAAATTAGACCAAAAACAAGTAGTTTATGAGAAATGTAATGATATGGATATTATGATGGAGAAGAGTTTTTTAAGTATGCCTATATTACAAGTAGATGGAAAAATTATGAATTTCAATGAAGCAATTAAATATGTAAAGGAGATATAATATATATGGGAATGTTTAAGAATACAAATGAATTAATTAGTAAATTTATTGCAAATGACGATGATATAAAAACAGATTATTTAAAAAGGGAAAATAGTAATTTCGTATATTCCTTACCTTTATTAAGAAAGAATATTTGTAATAAATCTGAAGAAGAATATTTAATGACAAAAATATTTCCTAAAAAACTTGTTGATTTATATAAAGATGGAGTTATATACATACATGACAAACAATTAAGTTCATATTGTCAATCAGTTTCTTGTAAAGATATTGCCACATTAGGTATCCCAAGTCGTGCAAAAAATATGTTAGAATCAGAACCATGTTCTAGTTTAGATGTACTGCTAAGACATTTTAGTAATATAGTTGTTTTAATGTCTCAACAAGTATCAGGTGCAGTAATGTTATCTCAAATGACAACAATTTCTGCTTCTTATTTATATAATGAAGAAATTAATGATATAAAATATTCAGATAAACAACTTAGAAGAATGTTTAAATCTTTAATCTACGAATTAAATCTACCGCTTCGTTCTGGTAGTGAAAGTGCTTTTTCTAATATTACAATGGAATTTGGGAAACCTTCAGAAGAAATTAAAAATGAATTAGTTATAATTAGTGGGGATGTTTGTGATTTTACATATTCAGAAATACCGTCAAAATATTTCGATAGAATTAATAATGCTATTATTGATGTGATGGCAGAAGGAACAAGAGCAGGTATTCCATTCACTTTTCCATTAATTACTGTGCAAATTGATGATAATTTTAACTATGAAAATGAATTGTTTTTATATTTATTAGATAAAATGTATTCTTGGGGTGGAGTTTATTTTGAAAATTTCAAAACTAAACCTTTTGAAAATGAATATTACAGAAAACTAAATCCTAATATTAAACCAAAAGATCCAGAAGTATCAAGAAGTCTGTGCTGTCGCTTACAAATTGATCTTTCTTTATTATCAAAAGTAGGAGGAGGAATATTTGGTTCATCAATTGGCAATACAGGTGCTATTCAAGTTCTTAATTTAAACTTAAATAGAGTATTCATTGAATTTGGTCATGATAAAGAATTATTGAAATTGAAAATTCGTGAGTATTTTGAAGTAATGCAAGAAGGACATATGGCTAAAAGAAAATTTATTGAACAAAATAAAGATTTGTATCCTACGTTTTTCTCATTTAATGAAGATTTAAAAAATTATTTTAATGTATTCGCGGTTACTGGTATGCATGAAGCATTAATTAATATAGGATATGAAAATGGACTTAAAAATACAGAAGGTAAATTATTTGCTCATGAAATAATGCAATATATTACAGAAATAGTAAATGAATTTATTATAAGAGATAAAGTTGCTTGTGGGATCGAATATGCACCAGCAGAAAATGCTGGCATTAAATTAGCCAGAAATGATTTAAAATGGGCAAAAGAAAATAATAGAAAAATATTTGTTCAAGGAATTGGCAAAGATATATATTTAACTTCTGGATGTATGTTGCCATTTAGTGAAGAAGATTTTACTCAGCAAATAGAAAATGCAGCAGAATACCAAGGATACGCAACAAGCGGTTCAATTCTACACCATTTCATTGAATCAAAAATTGAACCAATGAAATTAGCAAAATATTTAAATAAATTATTTGATAAACCAATTAATTATATTACTTTTACACCGACATTAACAAGTTGTATGAATTGTGGACAAAAATTTAAAGCAACTGACGGTAAAAATATTGAAAAATGCAATATATGTGGTAGTGATGATATAGCTACTTTTTCAAGAGTTATAGGATATGTTAAAATGATTTCTAGAAAAAATATAAAATTAAATAAATCTAAAATATATGAAGGCAAATATAATTTTTGGAGTAAAGCAAGAAGGTACGACTGGAATATAAGGAAAAAATTTACGGAGTCTAATTTATAAGTGATAAAATATTATAATAAATTTATCACATCTGTATCTGAAATAAATAATTCACCAACATTATTAATTCATAGTTTGTGTGGTTGTAACTTAAAATGTTACAACTGCATCAATTATGATGAATTAATAATAAAAAAACATAAGAATTATCACAATATTAATCAGGTTATTGAATTATTAAAATTAAATGCTTTTCTTTATGAATATATAGTTATAAGTGGTGGGGAGTATTTAATCAATGACGTAGAAGAAATATTATCTGATATAAAACAAATTAAAAATATAATAAATTCACCATTGATTATATATACCAATGGCACTTTCCCATTAAAAATACAAAAAATATTACAATGGAATATAGTAGATGGAATACATACAGATATGAAATTACCTTATCAATATTTAAAACATGAAATTGATAAAGATATTATATTCAAAACCCTCGGTGTAAATATATCTAGAAAAATTATTAAAAATATGTTACTATCCTTACAATACACTGTTAAATTTGATAAAGGATTGAATCAAATAAGGTCTGTTAAATATCCATTTTTAGATAATGATGTATTTGAAGATAATAAAAAATATATAGAAGAATTGAATATTAAATATAAAAAAAATGTTCCATATAAAATAAATGAATATATTGAAAAAGGAGAATAAACTATTATGAAAACAAAAACTAGAGGTTTTGAAAAAATTTCATATGAACAATATTGTAAAGATATTGGAGGAGATATTGATTTATCACAAGAATATCAAGATATAAAATTACCTAGAAGAGCAACTAGAAAATCATCAGGTTATGATTTTTATGCAGTATGTGGGTTTACTCTTAATCCTGGGGAAGAAATTAAAATTCCAACAGGTATTAAATCATATATGTTAGATGATGAAGAATTATTATTATTCCCTAGAAGCTCTGTAGGATTTAAGTATAATGTTAAATTTAATAATACTATTCCTAAAATAGATTCTGACTATTACAACAATAAAGATAATGAAGGTCATATGTGGATAAAATTTACAAATACAGGTAATAAAGTATGGGAAGTTAAAAAAGGAGAAGCAATTGCACAAGGATCATTTTATAAATATTTAATTGTTGATAATGATATTCCTGTGAATGAAGAAAGGGTTGGAGGAATAGGCAGTACGAATTAAATAACTTAGCGGGGACTAAAAATCCCTGCTAAATATTAAATAAAAATAGAATATAATGAAAAATAACTATTGACAAAATATAAAAATAAATGTAAAATAACTACATAGAAAGGACAACCAATGGAAGAAAAAGAATTTAAATGTATTAAAGAAAAATGTTTTTTATATTTTTCCAGTGATAATTACTATGAAGTATGTCAATTAGTAAGTAAATATGTTCTAATTGATAAATGTTATGGTATTAAAGAAATCCCTAATAAAAAAGAAGAAATTGTTTGTAAAATTGCAGATTTAGTTAAAGAATTGGATTGTTTGAATGAATTAGAGGAATTAATTAGAAGTAACCAAAATTCAATTTAATAATATTAATAAAATATAAAAATAAAAGGAGATTATAACTATGAAATCAGTATATATCTGTGAAAAATGTGATGCTCAATTTCAAACTGAACAAGAGTGTATTGATCATGAAAAAGTTTGCAATCCAATGATTACATATATATGTGATAAATGTGGGAAAACAGAATCCTACAAACCAGATGAACATATCCCTTCTATATGGCATTCTATTAATATAGGCACACCAAATTATGGAAGTTTATTAGAAAATAGAAATGTGAAATTTGAACTATGCGATTCATGTTTATATGATTATATTACCTCATTTAAATATAAAGATAATATTTTAAATAGCAATGAAGAACAATGGGATGAACGATATAAATTAGATGTAGATATAACTGAAGAATTATTTAATGGATTGCAATTAGTTAAATAGTTAATACAATATAAATATATTAAGAAAGGAGATAACTTATGTCTGAATCAACAGAATTAATTGAAACAAATAATCCCAATAATCTTAACAACATTATTAATCCTATCAATCCACACCATATTGCGATAGAAAATCCAGATTCTACTTGTTTTAACTGCCTACAATCACATCCACAAATACACGAAATATTAATTTCTGCAATCAATCACAACTCTATATTTACTAACTTTTCAAGTAGACTAAATTTATGCCACACATGCCTATCTCTAACAAATCATGAATGGTGGAAACTAGAAATTATAAAAACATATTCAGAAGATAATATGATGCAACTAAATTACAAATATGAAAAAGAAATATTAGATTTCATTAATAATATGCCGTTATCTGGTCAAGAATTATTCTATGCTAGATATGGTTCTGGAACACGTTCTGATTTTATGCGTGGTCAAGAATGGATTGACTATACACTAGGTATTCTACCACATGAAAAATGTAAAGAATACGGTTATTACTCTCCACAAGAAATTCAAGTATATCAAGAAAGATTTCCAATTTGCGAACATCCAGTAAATAGAATTTGTAGTGAAGAATCAAAAAATACTTGGTGTCCATTTGGTGCTATCGGAGAATACAATCAAAAATGTTATGAAAATGGGAAAGATGATAATTGTTATGAATGTGAATACTTTAAAGAAAGAATTAATCCTATTAGAGATATTATGGAATGTGATTGGGGAGATTATGAGGTGTATTATAAATGTAAAATTAATGCGGATAAATATAAAGAAATGTTTGAGGAAGAAAATATATAATATGAAAAAACTAGATAAATTTATGAATATATTTCTTAAAGTTAGTGGAATTGTATTTTTATTTAATACTATATTATATTTATTAGATATGTATCATCCTTGGAAAATAACTATAGCATTGCATATGTTTATTATTGGAGTAATATTATTATTTACAAAGTTTACGAGTAATAAAAAAGATAAAAATAAATATAAGGAGCAGAATTAAATGATCAATAAAATAAAACAATTTATAGAAAATATAAAATTAGAAATATATTGCAAAACATATAATATTAGAAACTATATACAAGTAAAAAAATACAAAAAATTATATCCAGATTATGTAGATGATGAATATAATTGTGGCAATTTAAAATTTATTTGGG
>Ga0209728_1002221_pt1 | contig 10125 bp, 22 predicted proteins | sample RifGroD1_FD_183997 | JGI IMG/M metagenome (GOLD analysis project Ga0209728, IMG submission 183997) | Groundwater microbial communities from Rifle, Colorado, USA - Groundwater D1 (SPAdes) (version 2) | ecosystem: Environmental > Aquatic > Deep subsurface > Groundwater | place: Rifle, Colorado... | reverse complement strand
AAAGAAATTAAGACAGAAATATTTGAAGATTTGAATGCAAGAATTATTCAGCATGAATATGATCACTTAGAGGGGATACTATATACTGATAGGGCAATTAATATTGTGTTGAAAGAAGTAGTATAAAAAGGAGTGGGTGTTTATGGCAACTGCACGAGAAAAACACATTGCAGATATTAACTCTCTACTAATAAAACATGATGCAACCCTAGACAGATATGGTGCATATCACATCGGAAACTATAAATTTGACACTCGTCAAATTAATCTAAAAATCTATTCTGGCAAGATTAAAATCAAATCAATACCAATGATGAAAGTTACTTTAGAATCATTAGAGAAGTCATTAAAAATTTATGTTGCAAAGGAGGTTGAAAGTTGATGAATCAAACAATTTCTAAGTACAACGGCTTAACCTTTAATGATTCAATTGCAAGAAAATTCTCAAGAAGAGAAAATAATAATTGCTACACTTATGCAATTAACCAGCTCAACAATCCATATACAAATAAACCTTACATAGATTATGATTATTGTCAGCCAGGATATCTAGGTGGTGAAGGTAAAGATTCTTGGAGAGATTATCATGATGTGAAAGCAATAAGTAAAGAAATACTTAACTCTGCAAGAAGAGATTTAAGACGTTTAGGTTATAAATTACTTAAGACAACATATGAAAAATATATTGCAGATAATGATTGTTGGAAAGTCGCATTTTGTATGGCAGATGATGATTACCATTGGTATAGACAAAATGATGATGGAACATGGTCACATAAAGTAGGCCCATACGGTGTAACAAATAAAGACAGAAGTAGAAAAGTAATACATAATCCAAAGGAGTGTAATAGAGGTAAGTATACAACATTTATAGGGTTTTATTTAATTAAGAAGATTGAAGGAGTTGAAAATAAATGTATTTAATAAAATTGCTTAAGGAATTATTATCTGGTAAAGTTAAACCATTGACATATGAAGAACGATGGAAGAATATATATTTTAGCAAGGAGGACAATTAAAATGAAAAAGAGATTAATAAAGAAATATAACAAAGTAAAATTAGAAAATATCTTAACCAAAGTCTCAGATAAATTTACCATAACCAAAAAAGAATTCGGTAATGGATATTTCATATTTTCATTTGGTCAAAATACTGTGTGTCATTTTACATTAAAAGAAACACCATTATGGAAATACGGAATATGGTTAACTAAGAAAGGATTTCAAATCTTTGGAGAACATGAATGGCTTATAAATAAATTTAAACCAAGTGCAACATATTTAAGTTTTGAAAATGAGATTGATTTATTTTTGGAAAAAATAAAATTAATCAACGAAAATTCCAAACTATACTTTGTTGATTCATATACTGATGGAAATGCTTTGGTTGCTTATAAAAAAGTAGAATGGGGAGATGGAGACTTTTATTATCAGGGATATCAATGCATAAGAGAATTTAATGAAGAGACTCAACTTTATAATCAGTTCAGAAGAGAGGAGTCCGTAACCCAGCAAGAATATGTGGAAAAACAATGGAATGAATTTGTTGAAATGAAAAGACAAACGAATGAAAATCATGAATTTGATAGATTACTTTCTTTTAATTTCTTTAAAGAACTTCCCAATATGTTTTCTGGAATAAAAGTTTTAGGAGTACGTGATGAAAATAAGAATGGTCTTATATGTAGTCCACGATATAATATCAAAGTGCTAATAGACAAAAATATTTCTCAAAATGATTTTGATAATCTATATGAAGAATTGGATAATTTGATTCATAGTAATAATTATTCTGAAGAAAGGAAGTCACACGAACATCGATTTTCATTAATTGGTTGTTATGACCATGTTAAGGATATTAGAGATTGTAATTATAAGTATTATAAAGATGTTAACCAAAAATGTGGTTTATTTTAAGAAACATAGAAAAGTGAAACCCTGCAATCCTACTCTCACAAGGGTTTCACTTTTCTAAATATCACATGAATTTACCATTTGATGTCAATTGATAAAATAAAATAAGAAAGGAATGATAAAATGATTTATGTTGGAGTATACTTAATGATAACTGTATTAGTTTTGACATTTAATTACGGAGCACACATGAATGATTAAGTTATTATATAAATAAACATAGAAAGGAGGTGATCACTATAAATGAGAATGAAAGGATTCTCCCTAAATGATTTAGTTCAACTCTTACAAAAATATAACTGGGTAAGATTGCGTCAAAAGGGATCACACATTACTTTTCAAAACATACATACTAAAAAGTCAATAACTCTTACTGATCACGGTAAATCAAAAGAAATCTGTAGACCACTGGTAAAAAGGATATTAAAGGAAACTGGATTACTTGAGATCGCTTATTTTGGAATGTAACACTACATAATTTAAAATAAATTTATTATAAGTTTATTGTATCATGGTTATATAACTTAAAAACTCTAATATAATTATTCATAAGGTTAAGCATAAATATATGAGAAAAAGGTGATATAACCATGAGAATTAAAATTGTAATCATTGCTCTAATCGTCTTATCTGTTGTAGTGTATGTGTTAGTGTCAATGATGATGGTAAAGAGGTTTACAAGGGTAATGTGGGGCTTACAGTGAAGATTTAGAAAGGAGGTGTGGTGTAATTATGGAAACAGTAGAGCCAATCAGAGATAAGAAGAAAATTGAGGAAATGAAAGTTTATTTAAAAAATCATTCCCTTAGAGACTGGGCATTATTCACATTAGGTATTAACTCAGGTCTAAGAATTAGTGATTTGCTAAAATTGAAAGTATCAGATGTAATTGATGCAAATGGAAAAATAATTACTCGTTTATCAGTTCGTGAGAAAAAGACTGGTAAAGCAAAGACGTTTCCATTTAATATTAATGTATCATTAGCCTTAAAAGAATATATCTCTTCAATAGATTCCTCTCAGATAGCTTTATTTGCATCTAGAAAAGGGAATGAATCCATAACCAGACAGCAAGCATACAGAATTATAAATGATGCTGCCAGACATGTTGGAATTATGGATAATATTGGTTGTCACACAATGCGGAAGTCATGGGGATTTATGGCATATGAGGCAGGAGTTGACATCACCAGAATCCAATCGATTCTTAATCATTCTAGTCCAAAGGAATCCTTGCGTTACATTGGAATTACAAGGGACGAGTTGGATAATGTGTATATGGAATTAAATTTATAATCAATATGAAAATAAATACGAAGGGAGTAATTACATAAATGACAGTAATTCCACTAGTACAAAATATTTTATCATCATTTGAAACATTAAAACACGACATGGATACAATTGCTAAAAATATCAAAGATACTGATTCTGAAATTTGTGATATTCTACACGATGTTGAGTTAACATCTTTTAACGCATCTGAAGGATATAAATTAGCAAGAGAACTTCAAATATTACGAAAGAAAAGGAGAGAATATAAGGAATATGAAGAACAATTGGATATGCTTAGAGGTTTTGTAAATAAGCATAAATGGATTGTTAATGATTTAAAATTAAATATCAAAACCATTGAGGATAAAAGTTGAGCAACAGTTACATAGGATGTATAGTCCAAAGATCAGGACTGATTTAAAAATTGTTAAGATGCAAGAGATGAGAGAAACAGCAAGGTAGCTATATTGAAGGAGGAGATTTTAAATGTGCAAAGCTAAGAATTACTCAGAACAATTATTAGGAATATATAGTGATATTAAACATGATTTTGAGACATTAACCAATGAACTAAGTCAAGCAGATTTATACGAACAGGATGTACTACATATGATTGAGAATGGAAAATTTAATGCGTCAGAAGGTTATAAATTTGCTAAAATGATTTATGACAATAGAATCAAAAGACGAGAAATAAAGAATGAATTAGAACCACTACAACAACTTAAAACCAGTTTTATTGATAAAAATATTCAGGCGTTAAATACCTCATATCAAGCAGTAATTAGAAGAGATAATATATTAACTAATTTGACTGAGAATAAAATATATAATCCAAGAGTCATCGACAAGGTAGAAAAGGTTATTATACCAATTCCTCTACCAGTTCAAAAACAAAATACATCAGATGACTACAGATTGATTCATAAAAGTACAGGGGTAGAAGTTGAAATATTGCAAAAGGTGGGCGATAATTTATATTTGGTTAAATATAAAACTAAGAAAGGAAGCACACAAATCCTTAACAAGAAAAATATTATAAATTTTGATAAGGCTAAATTAGTATAGAATCAAATGTTGAACTCATGTGGTGAAAATAAATATAATTTGAGGAGGATTTAATTATGAAAAAGATGCCATCATTATTTATACGAACTTTTAATGGTCATACTATTTCTAATATTACTTCTGAAGTTACAATTGGATGTAAGTGGGTACTTAATGGAGAAGGCTTTGCTACTAGAAAATATGATGGAACATGTTGTTTGATTCAAGATGGTTCTATTTATAAGAGATTTGATTTTAAAATAGGTAGAAAGTTACCTAATAATGCAATCCCTTGTCAGGACGAAGCAGATGCCATTACTGGACATTTCCCACATTGGGTTTTATGTAATTCTAACAATCCTAATGACAAATGGCATATAAAAGCTTTTGAAAATAGTAATTGTTTGGTAGATGGAACTTATGAATTATGCGGAGTTCATTTTCAGAAAAATATTGATACTATGGTCGTAGATGGAGATATTTTGATTAGACATGGCGAAACTATTCTAGATGTTGAAAGATCATTCGAAGGTATTAAAGAATATCTTAGTAAGAATATGATTGAAGGTATTGTTTTTCATAGAGGTAATGGTGATATGTGTAAAATAAAACGTTCTGATTTTGGATTTGATTGGGGAAATAAAAAGAGATAAAACTTAGCATTTATCGTAAAGAAAGGAGAAAATAGACAATTATGATTTATGTAATATGTATGAAAAATGGAGAAAAATATAAGACGGAATTAGAAATACAGATTGATGAATTAATTGAAAAATTACTCCCTCGTTCAAATGAGAGTAAAATATTAATCTGTAATATATTAGATAGCAAAGGTAAGTCAGTAGTAATAGTTGGAAGAGAAGTATCTAATATAGAGTTTTTTGTTAAACAGCGTCCTAATTCATGGGATTAAGAAAGGAGCACATAAATGCTAACTGAATATGATATGGAATTACTAATCAAAAATCAACATCACAAATGCAATGATTACACTATCTATTTTAGTCTTTCAAGAGGTTGGGAGTTATATAATATTTATAATGATTTGGTGATGAGAGGTATTGGTTATTGTCCATTTTGTGGTGAAAAGTTGAATAAATAAGACTAAAAAAGGGGTGTAAACTATGGATAATAATCAAATTTATAAAACCAGTGATATAGAAAGAGATATTTTTCGTATGGCAGGAAGATTAGCAGGATCATTATATAATGTAGGATTAAAAGATGAAGCAATGGAGTTTACTGACAAAGTAATATAATATCAGAACGATTGTAAAATGGTAATTAAATTGTATATAGAGTATAATAAATTACTTGAAAGTAAGATATAAAGTATTTAAAAACTGCAATTTTAAATGAGGAAAGGATATAAAAATATGAAAACAATTTTAGCATATTTATTAGGCAGTTTTGCAATGATCTTACCTTTACTATTTTTAATTACGGCAATACCATACATTAATCATATTTCATTAATAATTGTTTGGGGAATTAGTCAGTTTTCATTTTTAGAAAGTATTAGATTGTTAACACAGAAATATGAAAAAAGAATAAAGGAATTAGAAAGTAAATTATAATCAGAAAAGAAGGTTGGTTTGATGAGAAGAGAGGAATTTAAAAAACAATGACTGAAACAGAATTATTAATCCAAGAAACTATCATCTATTTACTTGAAATTAAAAAGGATTATGCAAAAAGTGTCTCAATGAATGACATCGGTAAAGTAAGAACTTTAACTAATGCAGTAGAATTATTACATCAGTATTTAGGATTAATGAAGTAGAGTTAAGGAGGAAGATAATATTATGCCATTATTAACTTTAGAAGAAATGTTAAAAGAAATAGAAGATAATTCTATTTTTCCTTCAAATTGCACTAGTGGAGAGGAATATGAAGAATGGCTAAGAAAAGATAAATCTAAAGAGGAGAATGAATCAAAATGAAAATCACACAAACATTAGAAGTTTCAAAACAAGAGAAAAATATATTTTATAATGCTTTAGAAGTATATATTAAATACCTTACCAAAACACTCTCAGATAGTCCAGAAGGGGAATCTAAGACATTGATCAATGCAACATTAACAGATACCAATAGATTATTATCTGAGATGTCACAGAGTATGTAAAGGAAGGATATATAATGAAAAATCAAAAGTTAATAAAAGAAATCAAAGAATTCTTCTCAGAAAAAACAATTGAAAACACACAAGAAAAACTTATCATGTGGTATGGATTTGCAGAATTTCAAATGGATACTGATACTTATTGGTCGCCTTGTGAGAATTGTGATAATCCAAGTTGTAATGTAAAAGAAGACTTCCCAATATGGTTTTGTGCGGATCAGAAATAGGAAGGAGTAGAAATGATATGCATGTAGGAGAAGGATGTCATATATCTGATAAGTGGATACCTAATAATTTAACAACCGAATTATATGATATTAATAACAAAGAAATTAAAACTTCAAATAGGGTAAAAAATACGAGGATGTACATCAGACAATACTATTATTGGTTTATGTGATAGTGGGTTTGTAATATTTTTCGGAAGTAAAAATGGTTCAGTTATGTGGCATCTTAATAAAGAGGTAATTGCAAAACATCATATTGAGGTAGAAATAGAATGAAAGACATCGCTTATTTAACACTACAAATTTAAAAATAATATTTCTAACAACATTGACTTATTCAAAAATATTGGCTATAATGATACTATCAAGTGGTGGTTATATTATAGTCAGTATTAATTTAAGGAGCGATCACAAATGAAAACAATTGACCTTTATCCACACAATCAAGAAACATACGATAAACTTCAAACACTATGGAAAACTGAAAACAAAGTTGCGGCAGTTCAGGCCACAGGCACAGGAAAATCATATCTGATACTAAAGTGTATATACAATGATCCTGAAGTAAATAAGGTAGTTCTAGCACCTTCTAATTACATACTGGAGCAATTGATAAATGAAGCAGGAGAAGAATTACCAAACACAAAAACTTTAACCTATTCTAAATTATCATATACGAGTAATACAGAAATAAAAGAGTTAAATATTGGGTATATTTTCCTTGATGAATTTCATAGATGTGGAGCAGAGCAATGGGGAGACGGTGTTCAAAGATTATTAAATGCTTTTCCAGATGCTAAAGTATTGGGTACTTCTGCAACTCATATTAGATTTCTTGATAATGCAAGAAATATGGGAGAGGAATTATTCAATGGAAACATTGTCAATAATCTATCTCTTGCAGAAGTAATTGTTAAGAAGATATTGCCTATGCCTAAATATATCTCTGCATTGTACACTTATGAAAATGAGGTAAATAATCTCAAAACTAAAGTAGAAAACAGTAAGAACGATGAAGAATCCAAAAAGGAAATGTTAAAAGAAATTGAATTAATGAAACATAAATTAAACAAAAGCAAAGGAATTCCTAATATTCTAAAGAAACATTTATCTAAAAATTATAATGGTAAGTTTATTATCTTCTGTAAAGATAAAATTCATTTAGATGAAATGAAAGAAACCGTAGTCGATTGGTTTAAACAATCAAAAGTCACAAAACAAGTTGATGTTTATTCTGTATATAGTAATTATGAATATGGCGATGCAGAAGTTGATGCTTTTATTGAGAATAAAAATCCTAAATCAGTGAAACTTTTATTTAGCATTGAAATGTTTAATGAAGGAATTCATATTGAGGATGTCACAGGGGTTATTTTGTTAAGACCTACTATATCTCCTATTATTTACTATCAGCAAATCGGAAGAGCAATGCAAACTGGAAAAGACAATACACCAGTTATCTTTGACTTGGTTAATAACTTTGATAATATCGGAGCTAAGAATTTTGTTGAGGATTTAGAGAAGGAAGTTAAATTAGAGAATGATAGATTAGGTAAAGATGATGATAAAGGAGATGACGAAGAGAAAAAGTATGTTAATATTTCTGAGTTTATGATTTTTGATGAAACTCTTGAGGCTAGAAGTTTGTTTACAAGGATTGAATATGACCTATATGATAATTGGGATATAATGTATGAAAAATTAAAGCATTATATTTTAAAGAATGGACATTGCAAGATGTCAAAAAAAGATAAAAAATTATTAAATTGGGTTATACAACAAAGAATAAATTACAATAAGGAAAATCTATCAATTGATAAAATAGCAAAATTAAAAACACTTGATGAAAATATTTTTGAGAAAAAGAATGTTGATTGGGACGAAATGTATCAAAGTTATATCAATTATATTAATATTTATGGCAATATAGTAGAAAAAGATAATGATAAACTATATAGGTGGATAGAAACTCAAAAAACAATGAAAAAGAATAACAAATTAAGTTTTAATCAAATTGAATTATTGAATAAAGTAAATTTTAATTTTGGATCAGTTTACCAATTAGACGATTCTTTGAGTATTTATCACATTAAAAATATAATGATAAGGGATAAAATTAGTATACAAAAACTTTCAAATTTAATTGGAGCGAAAAAATCAACTATTCAAAATTGGAGAATTAATAGAACTCCCATATCTTCTGGCTATATATCTATTCTTGCAGAAATATTTAAAATTGATCAAAATTTATTAGAACCACAAAGAGGAAAGTAAATTTTACCTATATCCAATTTATCCCAACCCTACAACCCTACTCCCAAGCCACTTTCAAAGCCATAAAATCCCATCAAATTCGACTTTCATTTGGTTTAAGAAAGGAATGATTAAAGAATATGAAAAATAATATGCCACATTATCAAGCTTTGAGATTTAACATACCTATACTTAATAATTATTCTTATACTGGTACTTTATATTCCCAAGAATTACAAGATGGTCTTCTTAAATATGATTCTGAAAAGAAGAAAATGCCCGTAACTGTAGATAGAATATGTTACAATAAGAAGGATAACTTTATAAATAATGGTGGTACAATACAAATAAATGTAGGTGCAGGGAATGATACGAGTGAAATAGGTGTAAAGTTTTCTACATTAAAATCAGTATCTATGTATAATCACTATTTGTTTGATGAATTAACTGGTGATGATATATTAGGCGTATACGGTGACTTATATTATAAGTTACAGAATGTTATCAATAAGGTTAAAACTTATACGATTGTATATGAGTTAAAAAATGGCATAAGAGAGGTAATATTACATGATTTAAGTTCATATGGAAAAATATTAACTAGATGTGATTTAATTAAATAGAAGTAAAAAAGTATACAAGGAGAATAATGATATGCATAAATACTTTAAAGAATTAGATCAATCAGATAATATCACAGGACTTTGTAGTATTAGTTATAAGAAAAATGAAAAGCTATGGGAGTATTTTTCTAAGGTATATAAAGCAGTTGAAATTACTGAAAAGGAATATGATAGATTAAGGAGGGAATTAAGCAATGAGTGATAAAATAATCCAAAAACTATTAGAATTAAAAACTGATTTCGAAAAAGAGAAATATATTAATCAAGAATCATTTAATAGGTTATTTTCTTTTATGGTTAAACTTGAAGAGGACAATGACAATCTTGAAAAACAATTATCCTATGCTTTAAAAACTGGTGGAGAATATTTGGAAACTAATATGATACATAGGTGTGTGAATTAAATTTTAGATAAGAAAGGAATTGAACTTGTGAAACCAACAAGTCAAGATTATAAAGAAGCGTTAGCAAAACTTTTATCAGATGCAACCAATGTTTTAGATAATATTTATTATTCTATGCGAGAAGAGTTAGAGAAAGAAATAATTGAAGATAAAGTTAAAAGAGAAAAAATAGATCAAGAAACTAATAATGTTTATGGTTCCCTTAATTATAATATATGTGAGAATATAATTAAAAAGAAATTGCCATGGAATGTTAG
>Ga0209728_1002220_pt1 | contig 10127 bp, 7 predicted proteins | sample RifGroD1_FD_183997 | JGI IMG/M metagenome (GOLD analysis project Ga0209728, IMG submission 183997) | Groundwater microbial communities from Rifle, Colorado, USA - Groundwater D1 (SPAdes) (version 2) | ecosystem: Environmental > Aquatic > Deep subsurface > Groundwater | place: Rifle, Colorado... | reverse complement strand
GAGCCAATGATCATGTCAACCTGTTCTGCATCCGCGCCAGATGACAGCAGGAGGATAGCGACGATAAAGAGTAGTTTTTTCATATTAGTCAGTATAGTTCGCTTCATCTGAGTAGTATTCTCGGTCGGACCAGATTGACGGCTCTATGGTATATTCGGGAGGTTCAGTCAACACCACGCTCACGCTAGGAGTGGAGATGCCAATTGCGCCGAGGGTGACGGATGGGGTGGTCGCTTCTGTAATGTAAATTATCATGTTGTCTCCTTCACATCGGCCCAAGCCCAACCCACAGCACCGCCGCCAGTTCGATAATCAACACGACGAGCAGGGTGTTGATTATGCGGTTCATGTTTTATTCCTACCAGATATTCGCCAGTAAAAACCATGCCCTAAATTCTTCCACACCTCAGTGTTGTCTCTAATTCCTCCAGGTGACTGAAACAATTTGCTCCACGCCAGTCTCCAAACCTTGATGAAATACCATTTTCCTTTCATGCCCCCACCACCCGATCAGCTCGCAGAATCCCCACAGCACCGCCGCCAGTTCGATGATCAACACGACGAGCAGGGTGTTGATTATGCTGGTCATGCACTCTCCATCGAACATCTCATAATATTCGGAATCTCGATCATGCTAAACATTCAAAAATCTCACAGGAGTAACTGAAATATTCCCTTTCATTTGTGTTATATCATGCTTCCTTCGATCCTCCGTGTAAGACATGAACAGCGTCCCCTTCGATTCCGTCATTGAAAAATAATGACACCCTGCGTCCGTCATCACTTTTTGGGTGTCAATAATTGCCAGTGTCGTTTGATCTATAACCGATATTGCCAAGCATGACCTAAACACAGTCCCCCATGGTGTTACATTATTTGGAGCACCGTTGTACATTGCGTAGAGTTTTGAATTATAATAAAACAAGAACGGCCTGGATAGGATTTGGCCGAGTATTTGTGGTCCCTCAAACCATGTGTCACCAACAATGTCATACGAGTAAATTCTATATCTGTTATCAGCTTTTAGCAGCAGATACACAACATCTCCGACGACCTCTAACGCACCCTCCCAGATTGTTCTGACTGCCAGGGGGGGGGCGGAAACATAATCCCAGGTTAGGCCATCTGCGCTTTTAATTATGCACCCCTGGAAACCATACGGCGATGATTGAAGACTCCCAAGATACCCCCAATAAAAGCCGCCTGATTCTACAATTTTCCCGCTTAGTATCGGGTACGTTCCAAGGTCTACATTATCCAATGACAATACTCTCGCAACCATTACATTGAGATTCGCTGTTGTCATTTCCTCAACATACGTGGTCCCGCTATAATCATAACGGATTTGACAGTATTCTATTGTGTCGGCAAATAATTCTGTAGTCTTGTTAAATATCCTTCGGCAATATCCCCTGGTTACACTCCCCCCATTTTGCCCTACCATAATATACTGAATCTGATTTTCTTCTATTATCAGCGTAGGGTCGTATGGTGCAATATCAACAGCCTGTACCCAGTCACCAACAGTTTGGCCGCGACTTAGCGCAGTAAATCTAGATATATCAGACAAGTTGCACGGGTTTATTTTCAGCAGTGCACAATACATATCTTCGCCTATGGATTCGGTATAGGAGGCATCAGATGCGTAATGTGATAGCCATAAATTTCCACCCTCGCTTTTTGTATCGGCGAAAAGTGTGGAGCAATGCGCGATTAACTGATTTTTCCAGTCACTCACAACCAATGCTTCCGTAAGACTATTATACATCAGGAGGTCTTGATAATATGCCGCCAATGCCGAGGCTGACGTATCAGCAACAGCCTTGCTAATTGATGGTTTGATTGCTCCTGATTGCGTTGTGATAGTCGCCGAATCGTCTCCTTCGATTAAGCCATTTATGCGTTCAATGTTTGCTGCAAGCCTTGCTACATCAGCGGTTAAGGTCATGTTGTTATCTCAAAAATAATTATTTATTATTGACTCCAAATCTGTAGACAAGTTTTGTGCAAACATTGACGCTGTAGTATCCGGGTCCTCCGAACATATAGAATCAACTCAATCCTCATATTTTAGCAGAGACAGTACCTCTAAATCAGTTGCCACCTTGCCCCATACCTGCGATTGCCGATACCCTCTCTGAGATGTGACGGTATAGCCAAATCTTAAATGGGTGCCTGGATTTACCGAACCGTCATAAGTTGCAGCGGCACCCTTGGTAAAGGTCAATTCGGTGGATTTTTTATAACCGATCTGCATCTGTGTCCCGGCAGAATTGGTCCACACACTTATCAGCAATACTTCTCCACGCCCCCATCCATCGGCAACTGTCACCGTGCAAGTATTAGTTCCGTCGCTGAACGAGAGAACACCGCCATTCCCCATATAGATGCCGCCAGTTTCAGCATTTCTGGCGGCCAATATGTTTGATGTAGTGGTTATTTCTGCCGAACCAGCGCTCATGTAACAGAGAACGGCTAGGGTAAAAACCGATGGCTGGATACGCTGCACAGATACATCTGTCATTGATGCCTGCCCGAATCCCGATGCGTTGCGATCATGCATCCCTACGACTACCGCGCCGCCTGCTGCAATAGAGCAAACTACCGAAAACGTCTGATATTCTCCTGTGCATATTATTGGATGATATCCAACTAACCCACCTACCGTCGTAGCGTTTGTAACAGAAATGGCGAGGTTAGTATTTCCTGTTATTCTTTTTGCCCGCAGCGTCACCTTATACTGCACCCCTGCAAGAAACGTGATTGTCTGTCTGAGTGCTGCATACTGCGCGTTGAATGTAAAATCTGTAGCATTGTTGACCGTAACATTTGATGGAGTCCACGGAGCAATAGAGATGTTCGTAGGGTTGACGCATTTCTCTACCCCATCAGTAACCGATTTCTGGAAACAGTCTGTCATCCGAGCATTAAGCGGAATTGCACCTCCAATACCTAATGATGTCGCTGCCGTTGATGCCACTGAGACAGGTCCGGTCGTACTCCTGACATACGGCAGTGAATATGCGCCAAGGACAAGTTGAGGTTGCCACACCGACACGGTCCCGGTTGCGACTGCACTTGCACCGAGGCCAAACCGGAAAATGGCCGTGTCTCCAACCGCTCCAGCCGTGACCTTGACCGACAACTTGAATGTACCAGCAGTAGGGACGGCAGTCTCGTCGGCAACGACAACTCCATCCTTCATAACAACAATGGTCCCACCCGTGAGGGAACAATACTCAAGGTCGGCATACCGAAGCACACCGTCAGTCGTGACCATTACATCGAAGGTGTAGACTGCCAAGGCTGCGACTGCTTGCGTGAGGCTGAGATATCCTCTTGATGCTGTGCCGCTGAAGGTCAGCTTATTTTCTCCCTCAACATCCGTTACAGCCATCGTCGGAGAATCGACAACGGTATATGTCCAGCCTGTCGGAGTTGTTCCGGGTGATCCTGCAACCGCACCGGCAAATACTGAATTGTTACCGAGCTTTGTAAAGGAGGGATAAACCTGCACCCCCCGCCCAGGATGATTGACAGGCCACGCGACCATGTTGCCGTCAGCGTCGGGCTGGTTGCCTGCTACTGAGGTTTGGATCTGGGGGCCTACGGGACAGATGGTCGGAGTCTTGGCATTCCAAAGCGAGAGGAGGCCAGCAGGGTATGAACTCCCGCCGTAGGAATGGCAATTCCGCAACGGACTACCGAGCACTGCGCCGAATACGCTACCGAGCGCCATGTTAACCCCGCAGAACTACGCCAACAGTGTTAGCAGTGATAGGCTTTGACACGTAGATCCAGCATGGGGCGAAGATACCTACAGCGGTATTTGTTGCACTCAGTTCTACATTTAACCCATCCTTTGCAGCCGTGGTCGCATTAGCAACCAGCCCGTCAGCGCCCACGTACTTAATCGTGATGACCTCAGCAACGAGCGTCCCGTCTACACACAGCGTCATTGGTAATGAGCCTCTGGTGATTTCCCTCGCGCCTGTTGCTGCCCCTGCTGCCTTGGCTATAATTACGTCCTGATTTGATGCTGGCATTATTAATCTCCAATTATTTGTTAGGCATAGGCCCGTGAAAATTCATTGATCGTACTATTATACCACGGATTAATGATTCATGCAATGGTTAGGTTGCTACTCGTCCACTTTTTTTTGATTGGGCTACTTAGCCAAGGAGTTGAATTTCGCGTTGTACCTTTTCTTTACCTGTAACATCTGCTCTTTGAGCCGTTTCTCGGTAGCCTTATCGCCTGCCTTCTCTGCCAGTTTCATCTGCTTATTCAACCGGCGCAACTGTGATTTTGTTATTTTGTGGAAGGAGAGCATCTTGAAAAGCGGGTCTGATTTAAGATCAACCTTGTCCGTCCCCTCTGCGTCTTCATATCTCTTCTTCAGGATATCTACCTTATCGTTGTTCTCTTCGTAGATTGTCGAATCAATGAAGTCCGGTGATGAGCCTATGAACTTCCTGATACCAGGGGTCTTGTTCATGCTTAACCCATCATCTGACAGCACCGCCAGTGGTAGTGACACTGCATCCTTGATCAGTTTCGCCGCAGAACCGCCATAGGTTTCGACCATCATCTCAAAAGTCTCAGGAGACATATCAATCAAGCCAGGTTTATACTTGTCTCCACCTGTTACCGTGTTCAGTCCCTGTGCTACGAATTTAGCCACAGGATTCACCGACTTGAAATACCTTTCACTATCAGGAATCGGAATGCCGAAAGGATTCTCACCAGGCATCAGTTTACCGCCATGCCACGCTTTATTCTCCATTACCTGCGCAATAGGATCACCAATCGTCGGCATAATAGTCTGAAGCAGTGTAGCCGACTGAAGCGGGTTTAATGAGCCTAGCAAGGTTGTCATTATCCTCGACATGGATTCAACCGGAGATTGCCCGCGTAATGCGCCCGCTGCCTCGTTGCCGAGGACAAAGAAAGTATTGTACCCATACGGCATGGGAATTTTAATATACCTGCCATCAGTACCAGGGAGCATGAAGACCATGTTCCGTTCAAATATACTCGGATTAGTCCTCTTCAACTTGTCGTAATAGGCTTCGTCATCATCGTCATCGCCAGACATTGCACCAAGGATATTCGCTAGGAACCCGAATGCCACAATACCGCCAGCAATCTTCTGTACGCTTCTGTTCTTGGCAACAGCCTTTATCATCCTGACGTTTCCCTGTATTCCGGCATTGGCAAACATATAAAGAGAATTGATAATAGGGCCTGCCGTGCCGTGTCTGGTAAAATCAACGGTCAGGTTCGATGCAGCCTTTGCCGCTTGGAATTTTGTGGAACCGTTCTCGACCAAAACTTTGTAGGTCGCCAGCCGTACCCCGTTTTCGATTGAGGTGTTCATGGCCTCAACAAACTTTCCGAGCTTGCGGAGTTTCATCTTGTTCGGGTGTTTGCCTTCCTTGTATTCAAGTTCTCGCTCAATCGTCTTGGCAAGATCAGAAACATCCTCATAACTCTGCATCCATGCAATCTTGCCGCCGTGCTTAGAGAAGTCACGATACCACTTTGCCATATCGCTACTTTCGTCTCCACGTTCAGCCGCGTATATGCCCTTTATAGCCGACTTCAGTCCTTTGTATACCGACCTCTGCAGACCTGCCGCATCGGTCGTCTGAAGGTGTACAGAGGCAGTCTGAATGTCGCGCATGAAGTTTGTCAAGATAAACTCAGGCGAGAGTGACGTATTCAGCGCGGCCATGATCCGGGTGACATATCGTGATGCCGTCAGGACCGGGCCAAGTTCTACCGGCTGGCGCTTGATCGCATCCATGAACCGGCGCATTGCCTTGTTGTCCTTCGGCACTGAGATGAGATATTTTACCCCGTCTATTTTTACATAGACTTCATTGTCACCCTCTTTCTGGTCGGTATAGTACCGAATATTCCCTTCATTGTCGTAATAGGCGATCTTGTCTTGTTCAACGATTGACCATCTATCCTCATCAGGATTGGCCTTAACCATCTCGTACAAGGCGCGTCCTGCCTCGTTCTTATACTTCCTGCTGACTGCTGCCTGATACAGATCAATCGTGTTGGCGAATATATCAACGACATTCTTGGTGCTACCTGCCCGGACCTTGATAGGCTTCGCCAGTGGCCCCGTACCTGCCCTGCCGGTAGGATTCTTGGAATCCTCCATCCCCTCGCGCATCAGCGGGACGTAGTTTTGATACGTTTCAGAGATAGCCTTGTACTCGTCGTCTCCCAATTCCCCGGAGTCGTGCAGCATCTCAAGGCGAGCCGTGTTGATATCGTGCAGGGTGTCAACCGCTTCCTGAATCGCCGCATTGCCTTCCCATTTCTGCTTGATTTCTTCGGCCCGCTCGTTTGTCATGCCAGAGAGCCGATCTTTAACATCTTCCCAGTATTTCGCTGTCTCGTATCGTCTTTCAAGGCGTTCACTTCGATTGTTGGCTAATTTTATTTCCCGCTCTGTTGTGGCACTTGCCATCTCAGCGTCAATTTTAGCCCGCTCTGCATCATGCGTGTCAATGACAAGTTCTGATATCTCATCCATCAGCGCAACGGTATTATCACGCTTCTGATTGCGAGTCTGGTCATTCATGACAAACTCGTCTTGGATATCTATCAGCCGGTCAGCGTATGGGGCTTTCTCAGTATCAGTCATCTGCTGCAACATCGCATCGACATACCGGCGAGCGTTTACCCGCTTGGTTTGCAAGTTCGCTTCTTCAGCGTGTTGAGCGTGTCCCAGTTCCTCTACATCGGGCACCTTGAGTTTGTTGTCTGCCATGTGCTGGAGGAGTGGCTGAAGGACTTCCCGGTCAAACTTGGCAATCTCGTCGGTTATCCGCTTGCCGACAAGGCGCTTCAAGGTGCTGTAATCCCTCGTCTCAGGCTGTGGCCCGACCTCACGTTGCACCCTTGCTATTGCCGCGTCAGCGTCCCAGAGGTAGGTCGCAATCTGCTCCGCCTTCTCGTCAAGCCCCTTGCTCTTGAGGTAGTCGTACGCCTGAGATATGGCGGTGTTTGCTGAGCCGATGAATGGCGCAGATGCCGTGTATTGCTTGGAGTACCGGATATCCCCTGCGTCCTCCATTATGTTGGGGGAGGTGGAGAATGCGCCAGTATTGGAGATGGCTGATTTGATCTGGCTGGGATTAAAAACGAAGAATACGTAGTGCTGGAAAACCTTACTCAATGGTTTTTTTGCCTTCCCGTTTGGAATTACAATTATTCCGTCATACCCCTCTTTTTCCAATTTAACCCTGAGTAACCTGGCCCTTTCCCCCTGACTCTCCGGGTTTCCTTTGATCGATTCAAACTTACTTATAAAGTCTGTTGCGGTGATGTAAAATGGTTTTTTTATTGATAGGTATACCGGGATAATACTTCCGACAGGGGCTTCAGGGTGTGGTGATTTGTAGTACGGCGGCACCCCTTCCCAGCCATCTTTATAATCAATGGTGGCCTTCTTTTTTGTATAAGCATTGGCAACCACCTTGTTTTCCGTGAATGCATAGCCGAGCGCTGCCGTTTGCGTCCCCTCTCTTGGCTGAGTTATAGAAAATTCATCAAAAACATCTATTGTCCCATGATATACGGTTAGCGGGGCTCCAGCGTTTTTTTCATCAATCGCAATATCGCCAACAAAAATCATCTTAGCCCCAGGTGTTGCTTTTTCCCTGACCTTGCTATCACCGAACCATCGCTTGAACTCAGGGTTATTCACATCGACAGCCTTGTACTTATCGCCAACCGACTGAGCAACCCCGCCGCCACCAGACACCAGCACATCCTCAACCTTCTGCCCATCCTTCAGCAACCCCTCCTTCTCCAGCATCCGCCGCAGCGTGACCCACGGCGGAATAGCCTTGCGCTGCGCCGGGGTCATGTCGAGGCGGGCTTGTACTAGGCGGGACTCTGCTTCGCCGGTTGTGCTGGCGTATTGGCTATATGCCTCTTCCTCTACGTTATCTTTGATTGACTTCTTGAGGTCCAGTATCTCGCCTCCCAGTTTCGTCCTGTTCAACTGGTCTTCGTAGTATTTATCGCCTCGACCGTTTACGTCCTTATCCCATGCGTCAAGGATCTTGGCAATATCGGGATGCTGCTTTTTCAGGGTGTTGAATATCTTGATACGGAAATCATTGTCAAGTGAGAGCTTCGCTTTATGGTAGGAGAAATTGGCACCAGCGGGAGTGCCTTCCTGTGTCTGGAGAAAATGCTGTAATTCATGATGAAGAACGCTCCGCTTCTGGGTCGAAGACATTTCGGAGTTTACGCGGATAATCCCTTCATCCTGATTGAAGCTTCCCCGGCTGGTCCAGCCAAGATCTTCAAACCGCACCCGCACCTTAGCAAGTTGCGGATAGTCAGCGTAGAGCTTCGGGTGGGTGAGCACGTCCTCAAGATACCCGTCCTTCATCTTCACACTGGACAGGCTATCGTCTATCTCATACGACCATTGCCCTTTACCCGGCACAATCTCATACCAGCCCGTCTGCTTCCATATCGCCCGCCGAGTGTCGCCGGATTGCTGCATCGCTTTGGCGCGGGATAGGGCTGAGGTGTCGGCTTGCTTGGCGCGGGGGCCTGCGAAGGATTTGAGGATATTTCTGGTGGACTCGTTGACTATCGTCTTGCCCTTGGCATTGGCATATTTGGCCGTCGCTACAGCAAGGGCATTCCTTGCCGCTCTCAGGTCGGTGACAAGGTTTTCCGATTCATACCCGCTGTAACCTTGCAGTTTGTTAAGAAGTTTGGTTATCCATACCTTGACCTTTGCGGCAAACTTGCGGAACTTTGACCCGCCCTGCTGCTCTGCCACCTTGCCCCAAAATAACGGATCGGTGAAGGCATCCCCCATTAAGTCACCGATTATCTCAGTGTTGACGATGTAATCAGAGTTGTTCTTTACGTCCTCACGCCACGACCTGTAATAATCTGTGCCAGAAATGAGCGGAGAGACTGAAGCGTACAATTCAGCGTAGATACCAGGGTGTTCCGTCTCAAGCCAGTGTGTCAACTCATGGCCTACGATTGCATGGGCTGGTTTACTGCTGGCTGGATTGACGAAGATGATGTTTTCAAACGGTGCGCCGCCACGGGCTACTACACCGCTCAACGATGTATCGCTAGTCGTAATCCACTTTACTTGTTTACCGAATATTCCAGCGATGTCCTTTGCAAGTTTAAGCGGCTCTGGGTGAACTCTTCCTCCGTTATTTCTCCCCTGAGCTTCATTTCCAGCAGATGTGTCAGGCAATACCCACGAGGTTGCTGATACTCCGGTCCCAAGAGCGGACCCCAGACTTTCTGCGGTGGACTGGTCTTCCTCTTCCGTGAAACCCGCTTCTTTGAGCTTTTCATCTTGAACCTCTTTGGTTGCTTGGAGTAGGGGAGCTTTGGAGAACTTTGCTTCAACCTGGTCGGCGGTATAAAACCGTCCTTTCTGCACCCCTGCCGTTGCGCCAGTTTCTGGGCTGATTTAAGCACCTCCCTCCCTTCATAATTTACAAATATAGAGTCAGAGCCTTTACCTATCTGAACCCCGTCGATATCTGGATCAAGTGCTTGAACGAAACCTCTAATATCAGGATATCCTTTATTAAAGTCTCTTGGTCCCTTGAACCCTAGTTCTGAATATGCTTCCTGTAGCCATATCTGATAATCATTGATGGTGTCAAATCTTATTGGATTGCGAGGTAAATCCGTGACATACATCTCTGCAAGTCTGCCTTTTGCCCCAGCATAATCAAGGGCCTCTTTCCTTGACCTAGTGATATACAATCCTGTTCCGTAAGTTGCACCGCCAGAACCAGCAGACTCACTGACCCCTCTCCAGAACCGTGCAGCTTTCGGAACCTTTAGCCCTATATTTACTCTACCGTTGCTGAGTATCTTTTTTGCTATTGACGGTGCAATTGATTTGTTTTGCGACTCATTTTGCCCTGTCTTGGACAGCTTTATCCCGTTCAAATCATCCCGGAGTTTATCAATCCCCCGCGCAATGGCATTGTAATGCTGATCGCCTGCCGGGTCCGCACCGTTGCTATTCGCCTTCTGGTAATACTCATTTGCCAGTGAGCGGAGTGAGGTATCAAGCCCGCCAGTTATCGCCGTG
>Ga0209728_1002219_pt1 | contig 10132 bp, 15 predicted proteins | sample RifGroD1_FD_183997 | JGI IMG/M metagenome (GOLD analysis project Ga0209728, IMG submission 183997) | Groundwater microbial communities from Rifle, Colorado, USA - Groundwater D1 (SPAdes) (version 2) | ecosystem: Environmental > Aquatic > Deep subsurface > Groundwater | place: Rifle, Colorado... | reverse complement strand
TGGGCTTGCTGGGGATGAAACTTACCGAAGATGTAAAGGTACAGCTTATCCGCATTGAAAAAGAGGGATACAGCGAAAAAGGCATTTGTTATGCCATTTACAAAACACAGGACAAACTAACCAAATTTAAACGTGATTCGCGCTTTTGGTCCATACTGCTCAATGAAGTGAGAAAACATTGTTTCAAGAAGGATGATCCGCGATGGGAAGTAATAAACGAGCGCAAAAAGCGTAATGAGGAATACAGGCAGCAGGTAAAGGACTATAACCTGCAACAGAAAATAATCACTCCAGAGCAATACAAACCCGGTAAGAATAAAATGTATGTTTATTTTGTGCAAGGTGAAAAAGGTGGGCCCATAAAGATAGGTACATCGAAAGACGTAAATAAAAGACTCCATGCTTTGCAGACAGGATTTCCTGTAAAACTGAAGCTTTTGGCCGTCCTGCCAGGTAACGAAAAAGTTGAATGTGGATTACATCAACGATTTAAGGAATTTAGGTTAAACGGTGAATGGTTCAGGCCGGTAAAAGAACTTTTGGAATACATCAAAACACTTCAAACAGCATAAGGTTTGTGTCATTTTTTGACACAGCAAAAATGACCTCTAGCCCAGCAATGACAAGGGTTTGCAGGTTTGGAGTGTGAAAAGCAGTAGAATAAGAGAAAGTGAGTTGTTTTTTATTGTGATAAGAAGGTGCATTGTACTTGATGATGATTTTGGCTATGGGCGCAAGCGCAGACAGGTTATTGATGTAGATAATGGTGAAATGGTTGCTGTAGTTTGGCATAACAGACCTGACAATGGTATATTTCCTGCTGGTGTGAATGTAACGACAGCACAGGCCATTTTTACACGCGAGGAAACACCTGATAAGCAGTCAGAATACATTCACGTTAGGGATGCGGACATAGAACACGAATATTATGGATTTTGGAACAAAAAGAACGAAAGCAAAAACCCACCTAAAAAACGTAGCACAGGTAATAAGAAGTCATATGTGAAGTTATTTAGCGAAAAACTGACTGAGTTAGACGATAAGTTAAGTCTTAGGGATATGGGGTTTTTGGTGAAGATTGTACCCCTAATTGATTGGGATAGTGGAGCTTTAGTAGGTATTAGAAGCAAAGAAAAGTTGACCATTGATGATATAGCGGCTATCTTTGGAGAAAAAAAGCGAAATACTTACAGGTTAGTTAATCCTTTGATTGATGCCGGTGTTATGTTTAAGAAGGGCCAGCATTATTATATTAATCGTGCGTACATGGCGAAGGGATAGCGAATTATTGTATCTTACATAAAAATATCTAATTAAATCGAGGTGAAATAAGAATGGCAGGAAGACCCGTGAAATATGCAACACCTGAGAAAATGCAAATTGCTATTGATGCGTACTCGAGAGTTGTTTTAATGTTGATGAAGAGGCAGGGAAAAGAGTACAAGTTGAACCGTTTACAATTACAGGATTAGCCTTGGCGCTGGATTTGACCAGGCAAGGACTTTGCGAGTATGAAGCTAAAGAGGCATTTTCTGACACTATTCAAAAGGCGAAGCTGAGAGTAGAGCAATATGCAGAGAAATCGGTATTCACTGCCAGAAATCCAGCAGGTGCTATTTTCATACTGAAGAATCACGGCTGGAGCGACACTCAAAAGTTAGAGCTCACAGGCGCGGACGGTGGACCTGTAGAAGTCGAAGTGTCGAGCGCGGAGTTAGCCCGGAGAGCAAGAGAATTGATTGGAGATTAGCTATTTCGATATTCATCAAAGTTCCTATAATAAATATTATGTCAACTAGAAAAACCCTTGTAACGTGCGTCGTTGCTGGGTTTTTCTAGTTGCCGGTACTGTTGCTGGTACCAAAAACGCCAATTGTCCTGCTGTGGTGGACATTTTGGTGTACCTGACCACCTTCACAGGCGCAGGGTTGTGACACTGTATTGTATGTGTGCCCTGTTGTTGTGGGTGTGCTGGCAGGTGCTTAGATGGATGCTAGACCCCCCCCCGGTATGGACAATTGACCCCCGGGGTGGGTTGTGGGTAGTGTATACTATCATCACACAGATAGACTACATTAAATAATCCACCAATTAATGTATCACATACATCACCATTTTTTTAAAATACATCAAATATAACTCATCAAAAGGAGAGAACTCAAATGATAAGCAACGAAATAGACGTTTCTGTATCCGAGGAAATAGATAGAGAATACATCAATATTAATATATCATTCAGTAGGTTCGCCTTGCTCGATATTGGTTATGACAATATTTTCGACATAGTAAGAGATAAGGCAAAGAGTCTAGTTGATAACGATTCAGTTAAGTTTCCCAAATACAATTAACTGAGAACAGGAGAATTGACATGCATAAATTCAAAATATATCCTCACTGGAAAATGAAAACTAAAAAATATTACGAGGTAATAGTATTTCCAGCAAAAGAAGAAATGTATGAGTATTATAAAAACACAGGAGGATATGAGGAATTAGATTTTGCTGCAATATGCAGGGATTTAGAGATATATAAAGGTGATATTCCTTCTAATAAAATTGGTGAGATACTATTAACTAGAAACTCATGTAGAACTGGAATTATAGCACATGAATGTGGACATGCGGTATTTCAATATTTAAGAAGAATACATCAAGAAGAAACCTTTGCTGATTTAAGCGAGGATAAGAAAATATGGAAAGCAGAAGAAATGTATTGTCAAATTCTTGGTGACTTAACCATGCAGGTTGTTAATAATTTGTATCGTAATAAAATTATTTAATACATTTTAACCGAGAACGGAGGTGTTTAAATGAAACATAATAAGCAACCATTTTCCACGGAAGAACAAATGAAAGATTGGTTTAAAAGAAATATTGAAATATATAATTCAACTAACATTTCGGTTAAAGAAGGAAATGTCTCAGGTGAATATGATATTACTATTAATCTTTCTGTTAGTAAGAAGGATATATTAGACGGTCATATTGACACCTTAATTCAGCAGATTAAGAATACAATTGACTACGGCAATGGACCAAAATTATAACCCCCCCATCCCATATATAGATTGAAAAACTCAAAATATCGGCACTCAAAATTTTAAAAAATTCTACCGTATATGCCGAAGGATTGGTGATTAAATGAAAACTCCTGCTTGGTCAAGAAAAGAAGGTAAAAATCCAAAAGGTGGTCTAAACGAGAAAGGTCGTAAATCCTACGAAAAGGAAAACCCCGGCAGTAATCTTAAACCTCCCGTATCTAAGGAAGGTGCCAAGAAATCACCTAAAGCAGCGGCAAGAAGGAAATCCTTCTGTGCAAGAATGGGTGGTATGCCGGGACCGTTGAAGGATGATAAGGGTAAACCAACAAGAAGGAAACTTGCCTTAGATAAGTGGGATTGTTAAATTAAACCGAGGACGGTGTAAATAATGGATATTAATAAGTCAAACTTCTGCGTTAAATGTATTGACGGGATATTTATTGTTGACGAAGAACATAAAAAAGAAACTACTATTGCGGCAGAAAGAATTGCAAGCAAAAACACACATTCATCATTTGCAGGTAGTATTAGTTTGTCTGATATGATTGCATGGGCAGACGTTAACAAGATACCATACTCTACCAATACTTATCGTGAGTTTCCCGTTGGTGTAACTGAACCATACCATGCAGAACTACAAGGTGATTGGGTTGGTGGTAAGGTTCCCGATAAAATAACTATCGGTTGCTATGACTACACTATTAACCGAGTTAAGGAACCAATCATCGTCAATAGTTCTAAGTGTCACGGAAAAATTGATTACCATGCACATGAAATTACTATCGCTGATGATGATTGTTACTCTGAGCAGTCAAAAGAACAAACTCTTTGGCACGAGATTGTTCACGGAATTATTAATTATCGCAATGTAAATTACGGCAAAGCAGACGAGGAAACATTCGTCGATGAATTGGCAACAGGACTATATCTGCTATGTAAAAGCAATGGTCTATTGCCCGGACAAAACATAACTAAGGAGGAATAATAATGGCAAAAGAATACTCACACATCGGCAAACCGTCCGGTGAAGAAGGTTTATTTGTAGGTGCGGAAGGTGCAGAGGTACAGGTAGCAAGTTCAACTGGACAACTATATCAACAAGGTACAGCAGTAACAGCATCGGCAGAGGAGTTAGATATTCTAAATGGTGCAACTGTATCAACTACCGAGTTAAACTTACCTAAAAACGCTGACCGCTTAGAGAAGGTTGCTAAGATAGCACTCGCTGCTGTAGATACAGCAGGTGGTGTATTCTCCTGGCAGAACGATGAAGGCGCTTCTATTATTATTACTGGACTATTTCTTGACGTAACAACCGCATCAACCGGAGCATGTACTCTTGATTGTGGTACTACTGCTACTTCGGCAACGACTAAGATTGATAATTTAATTGACGGGTTAGATGTTAACTCTGCTGCCGGAGTGTTTGATAATATTACCGACAAAGGTACTAACGGCGTATCTCGTCAGAAATTAGCATCCGCTAAGTGGGTAACAGGTTCCGTTGCCTCCGGTGCATCTGCCGGCATTGTTGGGTTTGCTTATATTCGGTATATTGTTATTTAATCGGTTATTAGTTAGGTGAGAACATGGCAAAAGAATTAACCAAAGCGGAGAAAAAAGAACTACAAAAGATACTCAGTGAAATTGAACGGATGAAGAAGGAAGAACATATTCGCTTTATTCGTCCGTATGATAAGCAGGAGAAGTTTCTTCTATCCAATAAAAGGAACAGTTGGATATTAGGTGGAAATAGATGCTTAGTCGCCGGTCAAATGGTATATATGGCAGATGGTACTACTAAGGCGGTAGAGGACGTTAATGTTGGTGACGTTGTTCTTGCTTATGACATAGAGGAAAAGAAAACAGTACCCTCTAATGTCATCGGTGCAGGTTATTCCTGCAAAAAACCTTGTCGTGAGATAACCTTTTATGGTGGTAATAAATTGGAGTGTTCCGACGATCATCCGACCGAGGGAAATAAGTGGTTATTAGCGGAGCAGTTAAATGAATATAGTTTTGCTGTAACCGTACCACATTGCCATAAGAAGGTACTATCTGTTAAGCAGACAGGCATTAAACCTGTATACGACATAACCATCGATCATCCCGACCATGCGTTTATTGCTAATGGAATTGTAGTGCATAACACCGGCAAAACTGAAAGTGGAGCAATTAGGGCGGTATTCCTTGCATTAGGTGAGAGAATACGCCCTTACCTTAAAGATTGGCCGGAGGATTTAAGGGAGAAATACGAACCTTTAATAACTCGTTTTAGTGGTAAACCTACAAGGGGTTGGATATGTTCAGTATCCTTTGAGGTGCAACGGGACGTTACTCAAAAGAAAATCTTAGGCGATCCTGAGACTGGAATACCGGGACTTCTGCCACTAAGAGAAATTAAGAAGATAACTTACCGTAGTACAGGCATTATCGACACTATACGCCTTGTTGGTGGTGGGATTATCGGTTTCAAGTCCTATGACCAAGGCAGGGAAAAGTTTCAGGGATCTTCCCAGCATTGGGCATGGTTAGATGAGGAAGCACCAAAAGAAATATACACTGAGATCCAGATGCGCTTAATGGATACTGAGGGTGACTTGTTCGGTACAATGACCCCACTTCAAGGTATGACATGGGTGTATACAGATATATATGAGAACGACTCAAAACCGATTGAGAAACGTGACGATGAAATTTTTCTAATAATGGTAGAATGGAACGATAACCCATATCTATCTACAAAAGAAAAGAAACGTCTTGAGGCGTCCATGGATGAAGCGGAGTTAGAAGCGCGGAAATATGGGCGTTTTATCATGCCCGGAAAATGTGTTTTTAATGTAAAAAGAATACATGAAATGCAGCAGAAATGTTATGACGGTGAACGTGGTAATCTTGTTTGGACTAACCAATTTAAGAATCAAGTCTATTGGGAACCAGATCCTAAAGGTGATTATGAAATATGGTTTCATCCTGAAGCAGGGATTGAATACCTTATATCTGCTGACGTTGCCGAGGGTTTAGAGCATGGTGACTATGACGCTGTAGGAGTTCTGAATAGGCATAGACTGAGACTAGACGCTGTTTATCATGGCAAAGTAGAACCTGATATACTATCCGACTATATACACAAAATTGCTGTTTATTACGGCAAACCGCTTGTGGCGATAGAGTTAAATAATCACGGCGGTACTACTATTAGTCATTTTAAGAAGGTCTACTATGATATTTACAGGTCGAAGGTTTATGATAAAAGATCAGACACAACTACTCAAAAATTGGGTTGGCATACAAATACAAAAACTAGACCACTGATTATTGATGCTATTAAAAAGACTGTTCGTGAAGGTGTTTTTGAGTGCTACTTTAAGAGATTTGTCCATGAGGCAAATAACTTTGTACGGCATCCAAACACTAAGGAGGCGGCAAGGGGCGGTCAGCACGACGATGTTATCTTAATGTCTGCTATACTTACATTTCTACATATGACGATGCCACTTAAAGACACTGGCAGTATACCGTTCTTACCGGGACAGGACAAGGGTGCAAAGGTTAATCCTATGTCGATGGAGCAATGGGCAGACGATGACGACGACGAGGAAGAAGAAGGATTGCCGGGATTTTACGGAATGTAGGAGGGAGAACCTATATGGATAAGAAAAAACCGATTGTTCTTGAATATCAAGAATTACTCAATAAGCAGATTAAGAGTTTGGGCGACACTATATTTTGCCTATCTGCTATTGTACCTAATGATGGAAGTATACATTCAGACGAAGTTGACTCCGACACAATCAAAACTCTAGTCGAAACAGAGTTAAAGTTGATGCGAGCAGTTCTATCCTTAGAGGGCGTTGACATTCCTCTTGAATACCCCGAAGGTACGTTTGAGGACGATGTTAAGCAGGTAGAAACCGCCGAAGAACGAAAAGGACGCGAGGAAGAAAAGGGGTTTTACAGTTGAGAACGTGTAAGAAATGCGGCAAAACAGAAGAACAGTTTGATAGTATGGGTAGTTTTCTTGCTCATTGTAGGTCATGTAAGGAAACAACTGACATTGATAATATAAGTGACGTTATTCAAGCGGCATTAGACGGTAACATAGGTGATTTTGATACCGAACCTGATACCGTTGATGATACCGCAGAACAGGAAGAACTACAGGAAATACCGTCCTTACCGCTATCTATCTGCCCTAATGAAATTGGATACTTAGCGGATAATCAATTGATTAAGATTGTTGTAATCGGCAGGAAACAAGGTGACAGGTTTGTGGTTGAGGAAACTAAGTATAGATAACGGAGGACCGTATGGAAAAACATATCGAAGATGTGAAAAGAGCAAACAGAGTTATCGTTAGTCTACAGTTTTTCAGTGACGACGAATATATCTGCAAGTATAATCAGGGTATAGAGTTTGATAATTGTATCGGTACATTTGGTAAAATTAAAACATTCCAATCTGTAGTAAAGGCGTTATATCGCAATTTTCAGCAACTTATTGGAGTTAATATCAAGGAAAAACATAGCACGGTTATTTTTACGGAAATAACCGATAACGGAGGTAACTAATGTTAACTGACAAAGAAAAGAAGGTAATCGACAAAATGAAGTCTACTCCGTGGGGAACCATCGTCATTAAGATGAAGGGCGGTAAACCTGTCATGCTGAGTACTACGGAAGATATTAAGTTAGACTAACCGAGGACGGTGTTTAAATGGGTACTGAGTATACTTTTGTTTGCGAGGACTGTAAGAAGTATTATGATATTGGTAAGGATACAAATGCCATATACCTAATGCCTGTACTTCTTAGAGAGCATGAAGGGCATAATATATTAGTCTTTTCCGAACATGAGGATGGTTTAAATGTTAAGTACAAGGGTGAATATTCATATCCTTGTGAGGACGTTAAAACTGATTATGTCGAGGAAATGGTTTGGGATAAAGACGGATTACTTGATAAATACAAAGACACTCGATATAAATGGAACCACGAAGGATTTTATAATTGGTATAATATGCAACCGTGGTATGAGGAAGTCCGTTTTCCGAGAAAGAGATACACTCCCGAAGAACATGCAGAACGTCAAGAACGTACAGCAAAGTCAGTCCAAAAGTTCTATGAGACATTGGACGATGATATGGACGACAACTAAATAATTATCTCGAATCGAGAACGATAGGGGTAGAGTACAGGAGAGTGTCATTGTTGGCATTGTCCCGTATTCTATCCCTATTTTTTATGCCTAAAAGGTGGTGAAATATGGAAACATCAATAAGAGGTAACTCACCGGAAGAAGAAAAAGCTGTAAAAACCTGCATGAACTGGTATGACGATGATAAAGCGGCAAGACAGTTTTATGTCGATGAAATGCGAGAAATGTATAAACTATATACCTCTCGTCATTGGGATTTACTTGGCCCGAATGGTAATCCTTTAAGAACCGAAGCGCAGCAACAAAATAGACCGAACAGTGTTGAGAATATTACCTTTTCGCTTATAGAAGGTACTGTTGCCGAGTTCGCTAATGAGATTGAGTTGATTGACTACGGCGTTGAACCGGGCGACGAAGAAAAGTCTAATACCATGAGTAACCTTAAAAAATATATCTTCTATAAAAACAAGTTAACCTCCGAGAGAATAAAGTTTCTTCGGTGGTTTTTTCTTTACGGCACAGGTATTTGGCATGTGTATTGGGACTCCAATTGGCGAGGCGGTAAAGGTCCGAACCGATGGGAAGGTGATGTTCGCTGGAAAGCATTGCACCCGTTATGCTTAGTCCCCGATGCTAGATGCAGGGAGGATATTAACGAGGGTAATCGTTGTCATAAACCAGTTTGGAAAACGATGGAATACATCGAGGAAACATTTCCTGAACGTGCCGCATTGGTTCAAGAACAAGGTTTACATGACGATGATTTGCTGGATACCGAGCAACTCGATACCGAGGGATTTAGTCGTTCCTATAATCAAGAACAAGTCCCGGTGGTTGAAACTTGGTATATCGGTAGACCTATGGTTATGTATGCCGGTGAGAAGGACAGGGGCATAGGGTTACACGTTATCTTGTGGGCAGGTGAACATCAAGGAGTTTACCTTAAACACAATAACTATATGTACTTTGATCCCGGCGAAACTCCGATATTTCCGTTTTTTGTGCGGCAGAGATATCCAAGAGAAAATAGTATTTGGGGATTTGGTGATGCCTTCTATCTTAAAAATCCGCAGATTGTCAGAAACAAAACTGCTGAGATTATCTTAGAAGGTCATATTCATGGTGCAATTGGTCAGACATGGTATGACGAGAGAGCATTAACGCCTAAACAGAGAAGGTTAATTGAGGAAAGAGGTACCGCCCCCGGCATGTGGTTCCCTGTTGCCGATGTTGGCGGCGTAAAAAGGGAGCATGGGCAACCTATCCCCGGTAGTCTAATAGCTGAAATGGGACGGTTGCAGAGCAGTATGGAGGGCATGATTGGTCGCTTTGATGTAAGTCAAGGACGTACCCCCGGCAGTGTGACCGCATTTAAGGCAATTGCTGAGTTAGTTTCTCAGGCCAAAATCAGACTAAGAACAGCAGAGCAGGCAATAAATTCCTCATATGAGGATGCAGGGCAATTCACTAACCGCTTGATAGGTCAGTTTTACACCGAGCAAAGAACCTACCGGATTATGGGTAAGAGCAATGAGGGCAAGGACGGTTACAAATACGATACCTTCGATGCCGGAGATATGAAAAAGGTTTATGACAGGGAAAGCGGTATGACAGTTCCGTTAAATCAGATTGGTAAGTTTGAGGATACAGGGGAAATGATGATGCCGGACGGTAGGACATTGCCGCCGGAGTACATCGAAAATAACATTGAAGAATATTTCCCTGACTTTGACTGCTACTGCAAGGTTTCTTCGGTAATACCAAGTGACCGTATGTATCATATGGAAATTGCAAAAGAGTTGTTGGTTGCCAGCGTTATTGATCCTGAGACTTTCTTCTATGTTATGGAATACGGTAAATTCCCTCCAATATCTGAGGTTATGGAGAGAATGAATAAGTTAAAGGAAGAACAACAACAAGCGGCAATGGAGCAGG
>Ga0209728_1002218_pt1 | contig 10133 bp, 6 predicted proteins | sample RifGroD1_FD_183997 | JGI IMG/M metagenome (GOLD analysis project Ga0209728, IMG submission 183997) | Groundwater microbial communities from Rifle, Colorado, USA - Groundwater D1 (SPAdes) (version 2) | ecosystem: Environmental > Aquatic > Deep subsurface > Groundwater | place: Rifle, Colorado... | reverse complement strand
TTTGAATTTGAAAAAATTAAGATAAAGGGAATTTTGTTTTGGTTGCTTGCATATTTTGCAATCCATCTTATCTTTTACTCTATCTATTTCACCATTCCTGAATGGGATAGTTACAGAAATATTGCGAGTGTCAGGGAAAATATTGTTAGTGGTTCAATTGTCTCCAATTACAGACCATTTTTTGATGCCTCGATGACAATATTTTCGGTAGTTACGTCTGTAGATCCCTATATAATATTTCCGTTTATATTGATAATTGCTCAGTCAAGCTTGCTGTTTTCCATATACTTAATTAGTAAAGATAATAAAAACAAAATATTCAGGAGTTTACTTCTAGCCAGCACCATTGCTGTCCCGGTTATCAACATGGAGATCGACATGCCCAGAGCGCAGAATATACTCCTGGTACTTATGCCCGTTTTCTTCTATTTTTTAAATAGATTTTATTTATCAAAGGAAAGTGTCGGCGATTTAGTATTAATATTATGGATTTCTGTTATTGGGATTTCATATCACGAATTCTTTTTAAGTTTGGTTTTGTTGGTGGGAATTATTTGTATAAAAAGAATGATTTCTTCTTGGGTTGTGGGTGATAAAAAAGATAAAACAATTATTGTATTGCTTTTAGTCGTCGCAATACTCACCGCACTTCTTGCTTTTAATTACTTATTTACACTAAGGGCGATTATTGGAAATTTTCAAATAATAATAAATAATTTTCTAAATAAATTTGAATGGAAGTGGTGGTTTATTGGAAAAGATATTTCTGCTGATAATATGTCAGTAGCATGGGTAGGATGGAAATCCATAGCGATGTATTATGCCTACTATTTATCACCAATTATTGCAGGGTGGATATTGCTACTAATATATTCAATCATAAAAAACAGAAAACTAGACCACCTTCATTACAGTTTAATAGTTGTTGGCGGAATATTTTTTACCTTTGCTGAAATACTCCCCAGAATGAATATCGGAATACTACCTGAAAGATCCTGGTTGTTCTTTGATGTAACCTTGTTGATATTTATATCTAGTTATGCCAAAAAGATAAGACTATCATCATACATAAAATCTATTCTATGCGTATTAATAATTATTTCTATCGCCGGAAGTTTTTTTGTAGCAATTGGGAAGAAGTCACTTACCTCATCAAAGGAAATGAAAGCTGCAATTTGGATAAAAGACAATACCCCCAAAGACTCTGTTTTTATCAGTCAGCAGGCAAACAATCAATTAATTGGTTTTTTTGGGACGAGAAAGATTATTTCACCCAATGAAGACTATTTTTTGTCTGACAAAATAATCGAAATCAATGAAGTAAATATTTGCGAGTCCGATCTAATCAACTTAGAAATCGTACACGCCAGAGATGAAATATCAAACTTTGACATTATTTATGGAAATGTAAAAAATCTTGTTGAAACAGTAAATAGTTCAAGAAAAAAAATTAACAAGTTTAAAAGTACTTGCTATCCAACGGACATATTTACCAATTCACCAAAATATGTATTGTACTCATTGAATAAACTTGAAGGACTTTACTCCACTAGAGAGTGGTGGCAAGATGTAAATTATTTTGGTGCCAACTTAGAAAAATTCAACGCCTATCCACTTGTTTACGATCAAGATGGAGTTAAGATTTGGAGGTTAAAATAAGATATGTGTGGTATCACAGGTAAAATCTATTTCGCAAAAGATAAAGAAGTCGCTGTATCTCAGATAGAACAGATGACTAATTCAATCAAGCATAGAGGTCCGGATGATGATGGGGTCTACATTTCGCCCGACAAAAAGGTCGGTTTTGGCCACCGAAGACTTTCAATCATTGATCTCTCTCCTCTAGGGCACCAACCAATGTCCTATTTGGATAGATACTGGATTGTGTTCAATGGTGAAATCTATAACTACCTGGAAGAAAAATCGAAGCTACTAAAACTTGGGTACAAATTTAAATCTCATTCTGACACAGAGATCATCATGGCTCTTTATGACAAATACGGATTCAAGTGCCTCGGGCACCTAAGAGGAATGTTTTCTTTTGCTCTCTACGATGAAAAAGAAAAGATAATATTTTGCGCCAGAGATAGGGTAGGCAAAAAACCATTCAAGTACTATATAGACGACAATGTATTTATGTTTGCCTCCGAGCTAAAGGCAATACTTACTCAAAAAGAATACAAAAAGGAACCGGATTATCTTGCCATCCACCACTATCTCACTTTACAATACGTTCCTTCACCACTGACAGGGTTTAAAGATATTAGAAAGCTTGAACCAGCTCATTTCTTATTATTGGACTTAAAAACTAAAAAACTAATCAATAAAAGATACTGGAAACTGGATTATTCGGAAAAGTTGGATCTAAGTGAAAGTGAGTGGAAAAAAAATATAATTGATAAACTGGAAGAGTCGATAAAGATCAGAATGCTTGCGTCAGACGTTCCGGTTGGTGCTTTTTTGTCCGGAGGAATCGATTCTAGCGCTATTGTTGGGCTAATGAGTAAAAACTCGACCCAAAAGGTTAAGACCTTTACAATTTCTTTTCAAGAAAAAAAATTTGACGAATCAAAATATGCCCGTATAGTTGCGAAAAAATTTAAAACAGATCACACCGAATTTGTCGTCAAACCGGAAACTATTGAGATTCTCCCTCAACTTGTTAAGCAATACGAAGAACCTTACGCTGACAGTAGCGGTCTTGCCACCTACTATTTAAGTAAGCTGACGCGAGAACATGTCACTGTGGCGCTAAATGGAGATGGTGGAGATGAAAACTTTGCCGGTTATGGCAGATATAGTGTCCAAAAGTTTGCTCTCTGGTATGACAAATTTAAATTGTTGAACAAACTTGCCATTCCTCTAAGTGGATTCGCTAACAATACCTTTAAAACAACCTTCTTCGAAAGGGCGAATCGTTTCATGAAGTCAATGGATCAAGACTATCGTGAAAGATATGTAAATTACATTTGTTACTTCGATAACGAATCAAAAGATAGGCTATATACTGACGAATTTAAAAACAAAATTGGGAATGTAAACAGTAGCGATCTGATTGTAGATAAATTTAACGAATCAGGAGCCAAAGACAAGTTGGACCAGACACTCTATGCAGATTTCTGTTCCTATCTACCTGACGATTTGATGGTAAAAGTTGATATTGCCAGTATGGCAGCTTCGCTCGAAGGCCGTTCTCCTTTTCTTGACCAAGAGTTTCTTGAGCTCACCGCCAAGATACCCTTTGGATTAAAACTTAAAGGAAGAAACAACAAGAAATATATTTTGAAGGAAGCATTGCGCGATCTTGTTCCGGACGAAGTAATGTTTAGACCGAAGATGGGGTTTGGAATTCCAATCGAAACATGGTTCAAAAATGACCTCGCAAAATTCACAGAAGACATTCTTCTTTCGGACACAGCCACTTCCCGGGGTATGTTCAACAGGGAGTATATTAAATGGATGCTTTCAGAACACCAGCACACAGGCACAAACTATTCATCAAAAATATGGGCATTATTAACCTTAGAGTTGTGGTTTAGAGAATACTTTTCATGAACATTTCATATTTCAAATATTTATCCGATCCCGTTGACGATTCAAGGCTTCTACTTAAAGCCTTTAAGAAAGACAGCGACGAAATTCTAGATGGCATACTAACCGGAAAGCATAATTGGTATCCGGTTATTGGAGGAATTCCAAGGATGCTTATTGGCGATGCAAAAATTGAACTACTCCAGCGAAAAAGAGAATTCTTAAAAAAATACAAAAGTAAATTAAATAAAAAAATATCTCTAGAGTGGAACGAAGCAATCAAAAAAATAAAAGATTTGTCTTCTTTTGAAAAACACCAACAAAAAACTGCAGACAGTTTTGCTTATGAATGGAAAAATATCTATCAAGAGAATGATTATGAAAAAAATAATTTTTATCATTTTCTTTCGCCATTCATTAAAGAAAAAGATCTGAAAGGAATGGCGACTTTAGATATTGGTTGTGGATCTGGCAGATTTACCAAGTGGGCAACGCTTGCAAGTACAAAGGTGTCTTTTGCTACAGATCTTGGGGATAGTGTCGAAGTTGCCTACAAAATGACAAAACATTTAAATAATGTTGGTATTGTTCAGGCAGATATTTATCATATGCCTTTTTTCGGTGTTATTGATTTTGCATATAGCATCGGTGTGCTTCATCATCTTCCTCAACCAAAAGAAGGATTTTTAAGCCTATCAAAAGTGCTTAAAAGGGGAGGAAAGATGCTTATTTGGGTTTACAATCGTCGAAACAACAACAGGGCTCTTTATTTTTATGAACCGTTAAGAGCCATTTTTCGTCATATTCCCAAGCCAATTCTTTACAAGATTTGTTACCTCCCCGCATCACTCGTACACATCTGGAATATCCTTTGCAAAATGTTAAAGCTGAAAAAAATGCCATTTTCATACTACGAAAATTTTCCTTTCAATATGAAGTTGAATGATTCCTTTGACGTTTTAGCCACACCCAAGAGTAACTATTATTATTCAGAAGAAATTGAGGAATGGTTCAATGATGCCAAATTGCATAAAGTAAGATCATACGAGCATTCGGAAGCAGGAATTACTTGTATCGGTACACATGTCTAAGAAAATCATTACCCATTTAATCCAGTCTCTTGATAGTGGCGGTTGTGAAAACATGCTTCTTCGCACGTTACCTCTGATAAATAAGTTTGAGCATGTGGTAATTACACTACGTAAAAAAGGTGAACTCTCAAATAAGTTTGAAGAAAACGGGATAAAGGTTATATCGATTAATCAAAGTAGCTTGCTCGATATTAATTCTTATCTCCGTTTGATAAAAATCATCAAATCCATTAAACCCAGCTTGATTATCACTTATCTGTTCCATGCTGACTTTATTGGGAGAATCATTTTACAACCAGTCATAAAGTCAAAAATAATCCCTTTCTTGAGGACTACGTACAACCATAAAAAATATTGGCAAGCTAGGTTATTCGAAAAACTAACTAAAGGATTGGTTACTCAATATCTGGCAAACTCAGAGTCCGTCAAAGACTTTTATATAAAACAAATTGGCGTGAACAGAAACAAAGTGACTGTCATTCCAAATGGAATTGATACAGACTATTTCGACAAGATTCCCAAAGACCAAACTCTTAGAAAAAAACTAGGAATACACGATGATGACATTGTTTTGATAAGCGTTGCAAATTTACATGTTAATAAGGGTCACAAGTTTCTTCTCGAGGCTTTTGAGAGCCTCTACAAGAACCACGGGAACATCAAACTGTTGTTGATAGGGGATGGCACGGAAAAAGAAAATCTATTAAAACAAATCAAGAACTACAACTCCAAAAATAGTATCCTCTTTTTGGGAACAAGGAATGACGTCCCCAAACTGTTAAAGATTTCTGACATATTTGTCCTTCCGACAATTTTTGAGGGAATGAGTAATGCAATCATGGAAGCCATGGCGTGTGAACTTCCGATAATAACCACAAATATTCCGGAAAATCTTTCGATACTCAATAATAATAGTGCTCTTTTAATTCCGAGTAAAAACACGCACGCTCTTTTACAGAGTATTAATAAACTAATCACCAATTCAAAACTAAGAAGAAGTCTCGGAAAAAATGCGAAACGTAAAATTATTAGCTCATTTAACTTGAATAAAATTGCACGAAACCTATCCGACAATATTGATGAACTTTTAATTTAAATAAAATCAATTTTTGGATTTTTAAAAACAAATTCAGACACACTGATGGATTTTCCATTTTTTGATATCAATCTATGTTTAACTTTCCATATTATGTTATCTGGAATGATTTTTATGAATATCAAATATAACAAATTTCTTAAACTCAAAACATTAAACCCATTAATGTAGAAATATTCATTAATATTTTTAAAGTTTATCTTAAATCTATAAGTAGACAAGTTAGTTGCATCACCTTTAATTCTATGAATAGTCAGTGGAGTTTGAAGACACCCAATCTTTCCCGCTTCGGCCAATACCTTTTTTTCAAAATGCTCGTCTGCTAATAAAAAGTTACAATCATATCTAAAGTTACGATTCCTAAAGAAAAGAGATGTATGGTCAACAAAATTTGTCTGAGGTGAATTGCTATTTAATACCAAAACGTTTTTTGACTCATAATAATAATAGGTATTTGTTCCACAAGCAATATATTTACTGTTTTTGTTTAAAAAATCTACTTGTTTTGTAAGCTTTTCAGGATACCAAATATCATCATGGTCTTGAATGGCAATATATTTTCCACTCGTTTTATTCAACAGAAAGTTTAAACCTGCATATGGACCGATATTGTTCTTCCCCTCAAAGCAAGTGATTCTAGAATCCTTAATATTTTTTACGATTTTCAACGTCCTATCGCTTGACGCATTGTCGAGCACAAGAATCTCAAAATTTAAATATGTCTGTTCTAGGCAGCTTCGAAGTGTCTTTTCAATATATTTTTCTGCATTGAATGTAACAAGTAAAATACTTACTATCATTTTTTAGTAGCAGTAACCATATAACAAAATGTAGGCTCATCTTTGTCATCTTTATTATTATCATCAAATAGTGTAAGAAAATAAAAAATAACGTTTGTTATCACAAGAAACGCCCATTTTAATAACGATACATATTTATTTTTAAAAATAAGTGCAGGTATGTGTTTAAAATAAATTCCAGCAACAAGGATATGTCCACCACCACTATCAATTGAATCAACACTAAAATTATTTTTTTCAAATAGATACCTTAACCCATTTTTTGTATATCTAAAATAATCATGGGGAAGCTGATGTTCCGATTGTAGGAAGGGAACGCTAAGGTAAAGTTTTCCTCCTTTTTTTAGAACCCTATTTAACTCTGCAAGAACATCATCTGGATTATTCACATGTTCCAATGTTTGTGTGCAAAGAACATTATCATAGCTATTACTTTTTACAGGTATCTCAGAGAGTTTACATTTTAAATCAATATTTTTATAATTCCAATTATCATCTCCCACACAGTAATCAGCGGAAATATATTTGCAGTGTTTAAAATATTTCTTATATACGCATTCTCCAGCTCCTGCATCCAAAATGCTACTTCCCGGCAGCACACTATTAGACACCAATCGTACAAATTGCGTCACATAAAATCTCAGCGGATCTCTAAATTTTGAATATTGATCAAATTGATTTTTCTTATTCATAGTAAATATATTTTAAGTTATTAAATTTTACCAATTATGAGTACTCAGCAGATGACAATATTCTTATAATTTCTTTGATTATCATTTTCATAAAATTAATCTATTGGCTTTTTTTATATGAGACCTTATCAATAGTTTTTGAATATTGATTATGATAATGGCATTTATTATGTACAAAATAACTAGCATATGAACTGAAATTGCATTTAAGATTATCAATAAACCATATGCCAATAAGTGCAAAATATTTATTAGAGTTTGTAATATAACATAACTTCGATAAATTTCCTTTGATATAGATATAATTATGTTCACATTGATAGTTAAATATGCATATAAAACTGACAAAATTGAAAAGCTAAACACCAGATTGAGATTAATAATATATTTTGAACCAAATAGTGATATCACCAGTAAAATTACTCCTATCATTAATATAATCAATGGAAATGAGGACAATGCAAACAATCGATCTATTTTGTTTACTACGATTCTATAGTTTATTCCAGAAATTGAAGGAAGAAACACGTTTACAAACATTTGTGTTAATTGTGCAATCAAATTTACAGATACTAAATAATATGCACTGTATATTCCCAAATCAGCAAAGGTTAAATACTTAACAATAATTAATTTGTCAATTGAATTAAAACTAACAGTTAGTGCTGTACCAAAAAAGATTACTCTCCCAAGTGACAATTGTTTTATCAGTGAGGAAAAATCAAATCGTGTAATAAAAGGAATAATTTTCTTTAAATAAACAGCTGATAGAACTATAAATCCGGAAATTAGAGATATCGCAAAAAAATAATAATCATGTCTATTTCCCAATATGAAAGTAAAATAAAAAATAATCCCCAAAAATATAATCTCAGCAATTTTCCCCAAAAATTGATATTTAAATAGATGTAAACCACGAATTATTGAATCCAAAAAAGTTTTACATCCAATCAGTATTGAGTAGACAAATGCAATTACAAAAAATGATTTTCCCAAAGAAAATCTCAAATTTAGATAATTTAGAGAAAATATAAAAATAATTGTTAATAAAATAGAGGAAAACAAAACAAAATACATCGTACTGGAAATAATCCTTTTTCTGTCAGAAATGTCTTTATTCTTTGATATTGCTACTAAATTAGATACATCCAACCCAAATAACATAGGAATTATGAATATTTGTGAAATTGTGGAAATGAGACTAAATTTTCCGAATTCTTCAGGCCCCATTAATCTCCCAGCGTAAATATTAAATATCATCATAATTGCTGAGGCTGAAATTCCTCCAGCCACTGACCATGACAAATGTCTCAAAAATATTATCATCTGATCACTCATTTCATGTTGAAACAGCTTCAAATGTACTACTTCAGCTATAGAAACGATACCCTTCTTAATTTTTGAAATCATTTACTCAGTGTATTTTAATCTATATTTGTTCCTATTGTGTGGCTGGAATCTAAATATTGAAAAATATTTCCTTAAGAGGGTATATAAAAGCTATAATTAATAACGATGCTAAGGAAATATGCTATATATTTTTTTCCGATTTGTCTTTCAATATTACTGTCAATTAACTTTTTTTGGATAAAGCCATATCTTCCGGGATTCGACACCCCTTATTATCTCTCGGCCATTAGAGATTTTGCACGTAGTACTCCAAATCTTATCAACTATTCAGGAATTGATCGTTATCTTGTAATTGGTTTCCCCGCGTTTCTATCTCGAATATTTCATACTGATTCTGCGATGTCCTATCGTGTCGCCATATCCACGGTTTCGATCCTAATTGCTTTTCTAGTAGCCAAATTAATACATAATCTAACGAAGTCGCGTCTCGCGGCCATTTCCTTATCTTCTGCAATGATCATTTCTCCATACCTTCTAACGTATTCATATATGCTTTTTGCCAATTACACGAGCTTTGTTATTTTATTTGCCTTTTTTACCATTGAGCTTGGTAAAGAATTTCGATTTAAAAATATTATTCTCGGGGTAGTACTAGGCTTAATATTTTATGTCCACAATTTTTCTTCAGTGGCTTACGGCCTAGTCATTGGTCTATATTTTATTTTTAAGTTAATCCTAGAGGACAATAGACTTTCTACTATTAAACGTGCGGTCGTTGTTTTTCTCATATCTTGCGCGATTGGTTTTTTTCAGATAATTCAATATTTTCCTGTGACCCTACCACCATTTTTGACGATTGCGTCATCGTCTTCGTTTGTCGGTTCTATTATTAACAAAATTAAAATCATTGCACCTAGCCAACCAGTTGTATTAGGTGACGAGATACAAAGAATCAAAGCCACATTTTTAGATGAGACAGGCAAGTACTGGCTAGTGTATTTTGTTTTTTTCTCATTGTTTGCACTTATCACTAAAAGAAAAGAGATAATTCTTAATCTAAAAAAATTTGCATTTCCTTTGGCTCTATTTACTGTTGGTCTAGTGTTTTCATTTCAACCTCTTGTTGGTCTAAATTTTCTACCGGAAAGATTTGTTGGTCTTGTTACAATTTCCACCTTTTTCTTTTACGCCATTTTCCTATCATTTTTTTCAAAAAGTAAGTTATTTAAAATTTTGGCCGTATTACCACTCTTATTTACCTACCTTTCCTCGGATACCAGAATTCTTAATCGAGGCCCTGTATTCGTAGGCAATACGGAAGTCTCTTTTTATCAAAAGATTGCACAAATCGTACCTAAAGAAAATTCATATATTTTGCTCCCCAGCGGCAACTATTATTGGGCAAAATATTATCTTGATAGCTATGCTTTTATGCCAGGTGACTATTTTATTGCTTGTGGTACCGTAAAAATACCAAATTATCAAAACTCTGCTGATGTTGCTTATGCCAAGTTACTATCAGAAAAAAGTGCCGAAGAGGCTCAACTCTTGTTAAGCGCAATAAAAAATTCAA
>Ga0209728_1002217_pt1 | contig 10133 bp, 21 predicted proteins | sample RifGroD1_FD_183997 | JGI IMG/M metagenome (GOLD analysis project Ga0209728, IMG submission 183997) | Groundwater microbial communities from Rifle, Colorado, USA - Groundwater D1 (SPAdes) (version 2) | ecosystem: Environmental > Aquatic > Deep subsurface > Groundwater | place: Rifle, Colorado... | reverse complement strand
ACGTAGTTAAAGCCCTCGGCGCATTGCCGGGGGCTTTTTTTTGCGTTTATTCGAGCGTCTTCTTCCTAACATAGTCACTCATGGTCATATTTGCAGCGGTAGACGCTTCTCGTATGGACTCCCATTCCGCATCGGTAAATTTGATATGTCGACTGATACGAGGATTCTCCGATTCTTTCCGGCCCGACCCTTCGCGCTTTCCTCCGTGATTGACCTTTTTCATAATCCAAAACTCCTTTAAAACATTCCATCCATGTACCAAGTATGATTTACCTTTAACCCACAATCTCGAATAAAGTCATTCCATGTGTCCCAGTATTTAATAATCATTTGAGCTTGCCTAATATCTTTCATGCGCGGCGTGCGATTATGTTCATTGTAGTAGCCAAGGGCAATTTGCTTATAGATAGCTTTCTTGGCTTCGATCTGGTCAGGGGTTAGCGGTTTAGGTCCTCGCTTAGTCATTGACTAGTTCCAACTCTACAAGGCAATATCCCATTTCTTCGACCTCTTCAGGGCAGGAAACATATGTTGCAATCATTTTAGTAGTAGGTAAGACAAGGCATTCTGCCTCAGACTCGCAATCTGTTGCGCCTAATTCGTAGCACTCATCTTCGTTATCATAGTCAACAACATGACATGGCACTTGGTTACATTGCAGAACGTAGACGTTCAAGCCTTTTGTTTCAGGCTGGAAGCACTGAGTTGAGTTATCGCGATCCGTCCAGCTTTCAACCTTACCGCGATTGTCATAGATTTGACCTTCTACAAATTCGAGGTCCCAATTAGTTGCGATGATGCGGCCTAAGTCTTTTACGCCGTTAACGTTTTGAGCAATTTCTAATTTAGTCATCACCAGCACCTCTTTCATTTCTTTATCTTGATATAAGTATACACTTTAATCAAGTATACGTCAATACTTTTTTCAAGATTTTACATAAATATTTACACATAAAAAAGCCCCCAGCTTTCGCCGGGGACCGATGGTTATTGCTTCGCCTTATTTTAATCCCATTTGAGCCTTCATATTTAGCTTACCGCCTTGGAACATAAGTTGAGCATTAGCACCCATGCTACCTTCGCCGTCAAATTTGTAAGAAACAGTGTGGAACTGATCACCAGGTGTACCGCTTTCGGCCTGCAGTTCTCCGGGGCCACCGACGATTGCAGCCACTTCCTCATAACTCATGCCATCTTTAATTTGATCAAACTCAGCCTTTGTCATAGTTGGCTTATTCTTTGATACGGGGGCCGTGGTTGTAGTTGGTGAAGTCGGTGTAGGCGTCTCCTTTGTCGTTGCCGCAGATCCGCATCCTGCCAGTGTGAGTATAAGGCCAACGGATAATAAGTAAGCGATTTTTTTCATTTAGCATTACCTTCTTTCTTCAATTAAGTTGTCAAGGCTTTAATCTTTACAGCTATAGATTGGGACAATTGCTCGTTATAGTTATCAACGCGTCCCATGATAAAAAACAATTCAAAAAATGCCACTATCGCAGGGATAAAAGTCCAGCAAAGCAAAGTGTACAGAATTCCCTTTCCGACCTTACCCATGTAATAGTGATGTGCCCCAATTCCCCCGAGAAATAAAGTGAGTAATAGAGCCGTCGTTCTGTTTTTCCTCCCCTTAGCTATTTCAGACTGAAACATCATGCGTTGCGAGTCTGTCATGTCTCGTTGGAGTGTTAAGTCATCCATATTATCCGCTCCTTTCAAATCCATAAGACTTTCCCTGTGTCATGGGGTTTTCCTGCAACTCGACAGGATTAATGGTTTTGCGCTAAGTTTTGCAACGGTCGTTAACTTGGTCGCTTACTTAGTCGTTATCTCGGTCGCTCAAACGACCACTGTACAAGCTAAAAACAGCATAAATCAAGGAAATATTTTCGGAAAGAGAGGGTAAGGGGGAGAGGATTAAAGGATTCCAAAGGGACAAGGAGTGGGGATGGGAGAGATTTTAAAAATAACTTGAGGGATCGACGCTTGTGCCATTTTTCCTTATCTCGAAATGCAAGTGAGGACCGGTTGACCTCCCGGTATTTCCACAGCTCCCTATCTGCGCCCCTGCGATCACTGGATAACCAACTCTGACGCTTAATCCACCCAGATGCCCATAAAGGGATTCTATTCCCCCTCCGTGGTCCACGATGATCACATTGCCATAGATATCGCTCCACCCAACCTTTACTATTTCCCCTTTCTTCGCTGCACTAACAGGTGTTCCTTCGGGAGCGGCTATATCTAATCCGTGGTGGTCATTGCCTTTGAATTCTTGAGACACAGTCCCCTTCATCGGCATTAACCATCCACCCTGACTAATACCGGCCACCCTGTTCGCGGTGTCTTGCAGGGAATCAACTCTCGCAGACCATCGATTAATTACTGGCGTTAGGTTCTCCGTGGTGGCTAGTATGGCCATCATGGCTGCAGTTATAATCACTAGTTTAGCAATCTGATACTTTTCAACTGCTATTAGGATTGCATACCCAACGCCTGAGACAACTCCAATAAGCATAAGATTCATTATCCACTTCGTCATCTCACATCGAACCGGTAGTAAAATTATAAAACTTAACGAGCAATGTCCAAGCAACAGCCACTACGGCTAGTATAGCAGCAATTGTTGTTCCTGTTTGGATCATAGCCTTGATCTGTGCCTTGTTGATGGCACCCATAATCATTTCTCCCAACCATGCACCGACCCCAAGCGTGACAAGGGTAACAATCACGAATCCCGGTTTACCTGGCCCGAATACTTCTCGCGCTACTTCGCCCATTCAAGCATTCCTCCTTCACTTGTTCTAGGCTAAACACTTGGAACTCCAAGTTATTAACGTTTTCCTTGGCAATCTTTTTCTGGATGGTATCAATTCTCCCTGTCGTTACCACACGGATCACAGGGAACCTCTTAGCCAGTGGAACCCACCACATCTTCAGGTATTCACCCGTGCTGTAAAACTCATTGTACCGTTTTACCTTTTCCCCGAAGTCGTGACCTGATTCCGAGATATCAAATTCAGCGTAGAAAAACGAGAGCGAGTTCGACCATACTCCTTTAACGCATATGAGCGCATCAGGCCGGAGAGCCTTATGGACCACCTCGCGCTCGAAGCTGTGTAGGACCATTGCTGTCGAGAGCGAGGAGTTAACCCACGTATAAATCCATGAGACTCCCAAAACATGTTCTAGTTGGCCGGGCTTCTTTGTGGAATAGTAATAGTATGGTTCGTCGATTGCGAGCCTTGAACGCTTGATTCTGCCTGTCTCTGTGAGTTTTTTAAGCCTACGCTGAACGATGCGAAGACAAGAATCCGGGAATAACAGGAGTTTAATCTGATCCGTATTTAGTGCGCCTTGAGTTTCCAATAGTCGAAATAACTCTTTATCGCGGTGGGAGCATTTTGCGTGGTTGCTCAACAAGGTTCATCACCTCGACTTTGTCTATTTCCTTGAGTAATTTCCTAGCTTGCTTAATTGGTAGAAACATCCCTTGAGTCTCTAACTCGTTATCCCACTGGTATATTCCCCGGCCCGGGATCGAGGGAATGAGTGCGGCATTCTCGTTGTCAAGGAGCATCCTAGAGTTGATGCCGTCTCGGACGTGGAAGCACATAGTGCCCGCGAACATCGCCTTTGAGTCCCCAAACGCCTTCATCATAGTGCTGGACGGTCGTTGAGTTGCGCAGACTACACAGATCCCAGCAGCCCTCCCAAGGCGTAGGATTCGATTCAGAGACGTTTGGCACTCCTCGTCGTGCATTTCTGCCAACTCATCGATTACGATCACTAGAAAGGGCATTGCGTTTCCCTGCTCGAGATAATCTTGGATCTTTACGCATCCGGCAGACTCCAGTGTGGTTAGTCTCTTATCTAGGTCCTTATTGATTGCATCGAATACGATAGGGGCCTTATCCTGATCGGTTACAAGCAGGACGTGTTCCTTAAGGTAGGAGTATTCAAGGCGTTTAAAGTCTAAGACAACGGTACGAATGTCAGTTTTTTTGTTAATCAATAGACCCATGATTAGCCCGTGGATAAAGTTAGACTTACCGGCTCCCGGGTGCCCAGCAATGATGAGGTTCGGCATGTCGGCAAGGTCCTTGACTACCTCCCCAATGGCCGAATGACCGAAGTGGACCGGAAGGTATCCTTTGTGCTGTGATGGGTCGAAGCAATAAGGGTATTCGCGCTTGATCTCTGTCGTAGACGCTTGCATGGTGATCACCTTACCTCTCTTTTCAACTTGGACAGTTCCACCCATGGCATCGGCGAAGAGTTGTTCCTTGGCCTTGAATTCCTTGTATCCGAGCCCTGGACCGAGGGAAATGAGGAACTTATACGCTTCGTTGGATAGTTTGATCTTCTTCAGGATCTTTGGCTTCGGGTCCTTTGACCATATCGCATCGATAACATCCTGGACAGCCGCATGGGCATCATTTCCTTTGCGGTGGAGGAAAAGGTATTTGAGTTGGTCGCGAACTTCTTCGATGACGTTTTGCTGCTTCATCTCGCCACCCCATTCCACGTTCCGGTATTATGCTCTTTCCTAAAATCCCAATACGTAATAGCTAGTATAATTTCCGCATTATACTTATCCATGATGCAATCATGCTTTAACCGAAGCATTGTGTCCGTAAATATATCCGCAAATCTTTCCAAATGATCTGGACGTCTATAGTTTGGGATATCCCAGTGCTTGGTTAATGATTTCTGCCAACCTTTTGAGAAAACATGCCTTTTATTTCCCAGTAACTTATCGTGCACTACGTGACCCATTTCGTGATAGCGAACGTAGTCGAAGAGCATTAATCGGCTGTCATGGACAACAGTGTTAGTTGATGGGCTATAGAAAGTAGGGTATTTATCCTCGGGATCATAACCTTCATGCCTACTTAGGTACTCCGTTGAACACTCATTGTTCGTAACAAATGTAATCGTGGTCCAATCGAATTTAACATGCGGAAAACTTGTTTTGAATAAAGCGATATCCGAATTGATTAAAGCCATATCCATTCAAGATCAACTCCTTTTCGTAATGCTTAACATCAACTCCCGAGCCACCAGCCGGGCCGCGTCCGGCGTGATGGGTTCCGCTGGCTTACTGGTCGAGATACCGAAGTACTGCCGGAGTGCCATGCGGATGATCACGGCTCTCTCTCCATCTGGAATATCCTTAAGTTTCTCCGCTATTGGTTCATCTGTCCAAAATGTTTCTTTTTTTACCATCATTTGTGAATTTCACCCCCTGATTATTTGGGTTACTTGCGTAGTACGTGGTAAGGCGTTGGGTGTCGAGGTGTGCAGCGTGGGAGACTGTGTGTTAATAAATATGTGAGATACCACATAATTATGATTAAAAAAATATAAAAAAAATACCAGACATTTTCAGTCTGGCCAAATATGATCTATTCCCCAACCTAACGCTTTTGATATTTTCCTAGCTGTCGGGAGTGTGACGGTTTTCTTTTCGTTTATGATGCGACTCAACTCTGCCTGATTAATCCCCGTCATTCTTGCTAGATCAATTTGAGTTATTTTCTGTTTCTGCATTATTTCCTTTATTCTATTTGGCATCGTATCACCGTGTAAATACTTCAATGTCATCAATTAAAAATCCTTCTTTTGGAAAACTTACTATAATATGTGGTAACACTCATAATAGAAATGATACTTACTTTCTAATTCTTTCTATTGTGACAATTTTCCCCTTGAAAATATTACGAACGAATGTTCTAATTTTAGGGTAGATGGTTAGCAGAATTAAGGGAGGAAAAGGAATGATACAATTTACACTACGTACCATTCGGGAGTCTTGCGGTTATTCGGTAGAGGAGGCGGCTAGTTATTGCGGGGTATCGGTTGCTACATTTAATTCATTTCAAATTAATTCGTCACTAATAACGATCGAGACGATACAGAAAATTAGTGAGTTATTTGGGGTTCCATTAGATCTTTTATTTGACGGACTAGAGACTGATTGCGCTAAAAAAAATAGAAGGATAATTGAAATGAAAATAGCTCTTTAAAATAAAAGGGTCAAAAGAGGGTCAAAAGAAGAAAAATAAAGGGATTCCATTTAAGGAAACCCTTTGATACCAATGGTCGGGGCGACGGGATTCGAACCCACGGCCTCTTGGTCCCGAACCAAAAGGTTTCGAAATAAATCAGTTACCCTTAGGGGTAGAATACTTATTTCATGCGGTATTGAGGGTTCTGATTATTTCTGTTAAAATTCATATTTCTATATATGATACTAAAATAAAAGGGTCAAAAGAGGGTCAAATACTTTTCCTTTTAAACTCTATAACCTTACCTGCTGCCTTGTTTTTCTTTTCCTCAATCTTAACTATTTCCTCATCTACTTTATCAAATACGTTGTCTATCTGGCTTGCGTTTTCAATCATAGAGTCATTCAGGATGTCTCCATATAGATCCCATGTGGTTGTACTTTCATCGTGACCTAGTGCGTTTTGCAGGTCCTTGAGTGTAAATGTTTTCCTCATCATATATACGAACGTATGTCTCATGCAATGAGCGCTAGCTTTGACCTCTGCCTTCTTTGCAAATCTTGACAACATCGTGTGAAATGAATCAGGTCTTATCATAGTTCCGTTCTCGCTTGGAAAAACGAGGGCGGTCTTTTTTAATTCCTCGTTATGGAGAATGGGGTTAAATTCTTTCTCCAGCATATTCCTCTGACCATTGAGATGACTTATGGCTTTATCGGACAGTGGGACATAATGGACCTTTGCCGACTTAGTATCTCCTGCAACACCAGAGCTGTTGGATTCATCAATGGTTATCTGTTTGTTGGTAAAATCGATATCCGTCCATTTCAACGCCAGAAGTTCCCCGCGCCTCAAACCGGTTACGAGCAAAAACCTTATGGCCCATATCCACCGACTGTGCTCCATGGCTTTATACAGCTTGATTAATTCCTCTACGGACAATACCTTTCTCGTCTTTGCCTGCTTAACTGGTATTTGTATCTTTGCAACGGGGTTGACGGATATTATTTTATCGTCGAAAGCTTGGGAGAACGCGATATTCATAATACTTTTGACATGCTTCATCGTCTTTGAAGCTTTCTTGTTCTCGTTCATCTTGGCGATCACCGTCTGTATATCGATTGACTTCACGCCAGAAAGCTTCCTGTGTCCAATAATTGGCTTTATGTGTTGCTCGTAAAGCGTCTTGTATTGATCATAGGTAGCTTTCTTTTTAAGGGGTTTAATATAGACATCTAGCCATTTCTCAAACCATTCCCACGTTTTAAATTTACTAGATGTTATTGGGAGGTCTGATATTTTTTTAACTTTCTCCTGAAGTTCCTTGGGTGTTTTTCCGTAGAGAGTCCTGGGTTCGCCATCAATAATTTGCGTCCATGTGTAACGTCCATCCTTACGGAGTTTATAACTCCCCATGCCGTTTGGATTGCGCTGTTTAGCCATTGAATTACTCCTCGTTTTCTTCTAGTTTGGATTCAATCCTACCAATCATTTTCATTTGCTCATCATGAGGCAACTTTCTCCAAAGAAATATCAAGCGGTGCTCATCTCTCGTCAGACTGGAGGGTATTACTTTCCCATAATCTCGGTCATCTTCTTCGTCGGTGACTAGATATTCCATCGAGACATCAAAAAATAATGCAAGCTTCCTTAATGTAGGAAATCTTGTGTTCTCGAACCCTTTTTTAAATAGGCCATCTACGGTTGTATATGGAATGTCTGCACCCTTGGAAACATCCGCCTTCGTGAGTTCCCTTTCCTTCATCATTAATTGTATCTTCTCAATCATGTTCATTGAATTTACACCGTCCTGCGAGATATTCATACTTTAATTATATGGTATGGCCTAAAAATTACAATACATAATATACCCCTTTGCGTAATATATTATACGTTAATTATTGACAAGTTACCCAAGGGGGTATATTATTAGGATAAAGTTACCCCGAGGGGTAAACATTGGCAGGAAGGAGACGATAATGTGTTTACAACGTTAAGGGCGGAGATGGCTAGATATGGAATTAAATACTTAAGTATTTCCGAATCATTGGGAGTTACGCCAAAAACATTGAGGAGTAAAATATCCGGCGAATATCCATTCACCAGCGTAGAGATGAAAAAGATTAGAGATGAATTCTTTCCGTCCATGACCATTGATGCTTTGTTCTACGAGGACAACATTGTTCAAGTGAAGTGATTGTGAAAAAGCTGGTTAATAAATCAAGGAGAGGATATTAATGAACATACGTACCGAAACATGGCTTGGTCACGAGACGGCAAAAAGAAGCCCACAAAGGGCCTCAACTCAACAACCTCATATACTTCGCTCATTATTAACGGCGATTGCTCTTAGCGCTGGCATCATAACTGGATTCATTACCGGATTGCACTATTTCTTGAAATAGTTAAAAGAAATCCAAGCGAGCGCTAAACCTGAAGCGAACCCAAAGACATAACCCAGTAAAATCTGAAATAACATCCAACGACGATCTGACCATTTCTGCCTCATGACTTCGGACTTCTTGTTGAAATAATCCAACCCGTTATGAGTTAGATGGATAAGTGTGATTTTCTCGTTTATATCCTCCGAATAGTCAATCAGTTTTTCATTCTTAAGAATTCCTAAAGCGGTTCTTATCGAGTATGGATCTATGCCAATCAAATCGTCGTAGAGTTCGTGTAAACCCTTATTGTATTGACTAAAATTCTCTGAATTAAACTCCGTTAAAAACTTCAAAATTGTTTCTTTAGTTTTGGTATCCAGTGCAATTACCTCCTATCGCGTACGTTCTTCGACACAAGGAGGGCTAAATCCTATAAGGATGCTGATTGTAAATGGCGGCCAACTAATACGAGGAGAGGATATCAATGAACATACGTATCGAAACGTGGCTCGGTCACGAAATCCGGTTTGTCGAAGTGTCTCCCGAGGAATGGTGGGGAGTAGCCACTGACATCGCATCGGCATTGGAATACCACAGAGTTGAAAGTATGCTCCGCAAAGTGAAGTCAAGTCAAAAGGGTACTCACTTAATGAGCACCCTTGGTGGAGAGCAAGAAGTATCTGTTGTCTCAGAAGCTGGAATTTACAGAGTAATTATGCGTTCCAGAAAAAAAGAAGCGGAAGATTTCCAAGACTGGGTATTCGATATCCTCGAAACACTCCGTAAGGCTGATGGCCTCGAAGGCTTCCAAATCTTCCGTATGCTGGACAAGGAACACCAGCGCGGAGCAATGGACCGACTAAACTCCAACTTGGCAAAACCCGCTCCTAAACACTTTATCAAGGCCAACACCGTTGCCAATAAAACGGTATCCACGATGTACGGCTATCCCAAGATGCTAAAGAAAGATCAAATGACACCGGACATGCTCGTTCCTCGTCAGGAGATACTTGACGAGACGGTTAATTTGATGGCGCTTAGTGAGAAGTTTAATTTAGGGCTCTCGATTAGCAAGACCGTGCAGGGTAAGTACTTAAATTAGAGAGTTTGTGAAAACGATGGCATTGAAGGGAGGTGAAAACAACGTGAGTAAAGGTTTACGGTCTATGACTAAAGCTGAACAAAAACAAGCCATTGCCCGCCGCCTAAAAGGAAAACAAAAAGGTCTTGGGTATTGGGCGGCTGTTGATGCTCGGAAGAAAAGTATGTAGATGAGTCGATTAGGATTAGAAAAGTGGGAAAGGAGTAAAACCAAATGCAAATATCAACATTCCGAGCCCAATGCGACGTACAACTAGGCGACAAAGTATTATTCGCCAACATTCCTACGGAGATCGTGGACATCCGATGTAGTCATTACCTCGCATGCGGAAAAGTAGAGTTCGAGTTCAAGTTAGATCTTTTAAGTGAGCTATGGTGTACGCGGAATGAGTTTGTTTATCCAGTGCCTTCTCTGGCCAACAACCTTGGCCAGATCACAGAGGTACATCCTGACGGCCCAGCTTGCTCGCCAGAGATCGTGGCAATGATGCAAAACGGTACCCTATGTGAACAGTGCGGTTGCCACATGGGTAAACCAACTGGGTATCTGAGACTGTGCGAAGACTGCGGAGGGGATCAGGGTTGACAGTGGACAAGCAGGACGAGGTTAATAAATTGCTCGAATGGGCTAGACATGAGC
>Ga0209728_1002215_pt1 | contig 10142 bp, 19 predicted proteins | sample RifGroD1_FD_183997 | JGI IMG/M metagenome (GOLD analysis project Ga0209728, IMG submission 183997) | Groundwater microbial communities from Rifle, Colorado, USA - Groundwater D1 (SPAdes) (version 2) | ecosystem: Environmental > Aquatic > Deep subsurface > Groundwater | place: Rifle, Colorado... | reverse complement strand
TGAAAAAATATAATGAACCATTTCAAGTAAATCAAGTATGGGTATCTGAAACTAATCCAGAACAAGATTTATTTGTTTATTGTGTAGATTATAATAGAACGTATGATAATACATACGATTACAATTATGATTCATATGTATTTACTATTAAAATAAATAAAAAAGCATTTGAAAATTTTCTTGCTAAAAAATTTAAATACGATTCATATTCGGAAATAAAAAGAGAAAGTATATACCCTTACTCATGGTGGGGAGAATATAGACCTAGTTCATTAAAACAATTAATAAAGAAATATAATATGAAATTATTAAAAACTCTTAATTATGAAGTTATTGATTATTGTAATATAAATAATTTTAGGTATCATTACTGTATTAAAGATATTGAAAAAGTTATCGAAGAAATAAGAAAATAGAGTCAGCACGAAACACACATTTCATGATGTTTTTCATAATGTTATATTAAAAAAATAAAGAGAAGTTGGTAGTATAATATATGCAATAAAACATAGGAGGTAATATTACTATATATTAAATTTGCTACCAACTTCTCTAATAAAATTATACCCAAAGATAGTATTTAATATACTATACAATATCTAAGAAAGGATATTTTATGAAAATAGCAGAAACATATATTTATTATGTCATATATAATATAACTAAAGATGGATATTATTCAAGAATTGAATTTATGAATGATTTTAAAGCTGAATATGAATTTAATAAGTTAATTAGTGAAGCAATTACTTTTAATACTAGAGCAGAAGCAAATGAATATGTAAGAGAATGGATAGATAGAGATAGTACGGATAAATATAAAATTAAGAAAGTTAGATTAGATTATTCTATAAATAATTGAAAGGAATTTAAATATGAATTATTTAAAATTATTATTTTCTCAAATAATAGGATATAGACAATATAAATGCGATGAATCTTATAAAGAAATAATAGAAACATTAAAAAGAAAATTAGAAAAATAAGGAGGATATAAAATATGTATAATTATATTATTTGCATGAAAAGTGGCAAGGAATATAAAATAAAAACACAATTTGAATTTAAAGAATTAATTATGAATATAATGCCTAAACAAACTAATGAAATTAAATTGTCACATTTTGAATTAATAGATTGTAAAGAAAAGAATGTTGCAATTATAGGAAGTGAAATATCTAGTATTGAGTATTTTGTTAAAGTGGGTTAATAAATTATGTTAAAAATTAGATTGGTTATTATTTTAGGTATTGACAGAATGTAAATATAATTGTATAATAAATATAAATTTAATAAAGGAGGAAAATCATACTATGGCAAAACTATTAGTTAAAGAAGAATGTAATTTTAATACTTTTGAAGGTAAAAAGATAACTGTGTATTATTGTACTAATTGTAATAGTAATTGTCAAAGTCCATTAAATACATATTGTAGTGATTGCGGTGAGGGATTTGAAGAAGAAATGATTTTTGAAAAATAATAAAAGGAGATTTTATAATATTGAAAACAAACATCTTTATACCCAAAACTATCAAAGTAGGTTTTCAAAATAGGTCGGATACATATACTCAAAAATTAGCTTACGTGATTTACTATGATCAAAAAAATGTATTACGTAAGGAAAAATCCTGGGAAGGCTGGCGGGATAAAAATATTGAACCACAAGAATTTGTAAATGAGCCAACATCAGGATTTGTGTTGAATAAAAAAGTTGGGGATTATCAGAGTAATTGGAATCATAGACATGCATATTGCAGAGTATATGATCCTCGTAATTTTGAAATAGAAATATCAATAGAGAATTTATTATATATTTTGGAAAATAATAACAGTATTAAAGGAAAAGGGTTAGAAGGGCAATTTGTTTATGCTTACTCAGGTAAGGATTTGCTATTATTGCCTGTAGATTCACCTGATTACAAAGAAATTACTCAATATAATAAAATATTACATGAAAAAAATTATGTTAAAGTAAAAGATTTAGTATTAGGTGGTACATATAAAACTAAATCAGATGAAGAATATATTTATATGGGTAGATTTGATTATTATGATGATATTTATGAGAGCGTTCCTTATGAAGCAAATAGTTATTATGGAAAAACTACAAGATATAAAAGTGTAAAGAAAAATGTAAACAAAGGTAAATATCATTATTTTGTTAAAGAAACTAAATCTGATTATAATGATAGTATATATTTTAATATATTAACATTAAAAAGTTTAGGTGAAAGATTTATTTCAATTATATCTACGGAATGTGTTGAAAATTATGCTGATTTATTTGATAAACTAGAATGTAACCCACATTATTCACCTATTGATGAAAGCAAGGATGAGTATATTAGATACACATTTGAGGAGTATAATGAAAAGTTAAATAGTAATAGAAATTTTTATTGCTATGATTCACAGAAAAACAATTTATATATTCAAAAAATAAATAGTAAGTCAAATTATTGTTATTATGAAAATAGAAATTATGATAGTAATTACAAACGAACAGAAGGAATTATTGAGGAAATTTATAATCAGCTACAACCAATGTATAAAAATACATATCTAGCAAATGGTAAAATATACGAAGGAGGAAAATAATATGTCAAAACAAAACACAAACGATGAGAAGATTATGCAATTAAAATTTCAAATTGGTGAGAAGAAGAAAAATTTAAAAACTAAAAAGAGATTTACACCTTTAACTAATTGTTCTATAGAAATTGATGGTATAAGGCTGAATCTACAAGTATTAAATAAGGAAAATTTAATTCATTTATTAGTTAAATTAAATTCATATTTATTATCTGCTGTTGATCTAGGTTTAGAAGATGAGTATAATTTTTCTGGTTATAGTATTGATCAATGGATTACTGATATTAAATTGAAATTGGATATTTTGAAGTATGAGGAAGAGGATAGAAAATTAAAAGAATTGGAACGGAAACTTCATGTATTGCTATCCTCAGAAAAACAGGTCGAATTGGCAATTAATGAAATTGAATCGCTGATTAAGTAGTTAAAATGAAAATTGTGTTTTCACAAACCATTGATTTTATTGGGTTTGTGAAAACAAAAATCATTATAAAACATAAATTTCATGCTGACTTAAAAAGGAGGAATTATGATTAAATATAAAAGTCCTATAAATTGGTTTGGAGGAAAATTCTATATGGCAAATAATATTATTGATTTATTTCCTGAACATAAAATGTATGTAGAAGTATTTGGTGGTGCAGGACATTTATTATTCAAAAAACAACCAAGTGAAATTGAAGTTTATAACGATATTGATAGTGGATTAGTTTCTTTCTTTAGCATCTTGCGAAATGAAGATAAATTTAATCAATTAAAATATAAATTAGATTTAACCCCTTATAGTAGAGAAGAATTTTATATTTGTAGAGATACATGGAAAAATGAACAAAACGAAATCGAGAAAGTAAGAAAATGGTATACATGCGTAATGCAAAGTTTCAGTAGTAATTTTAGCACTTGGTCACATAGTAAAACTAAATCTAGAAGGGGAATGTCTCAAGCAGTAAGTCAATGGTTAGGAAAGATTGAAAATGATTTACCTAATGCAGTAGATAGGTTAAAAACAGTACAAATTGAAAATGTAGATTATAAAGATTTAATAAAAAAATATGATAGTAAAGATACATTATTTTACCTAGATCCACCATACATACATGAAACAAGAAAAATGACATATGAATATGCTCATGAGTTAGATAATGAGCAACATAAACAATTGGTTGATGTTTTATTACATATAAAAGGCAAAGCAATTTTAAGTGGTTATGATCATGAAATATATAATAAATTATTAGAAAATAATTGGAATAAAGTATTGCTTGGTGAATTTGATAAACGTAGCGAAAAAGCTGTTGGTGAATCAAGAAGTAAGGGACAAGAATTTGTTTGGCTTAATTATGAGAATATAAAAATAAAAACAGCATAATAATAATTGACATTACTAATCAATTATCACACAGGGAGTAATGCATTTTATGAAGGTTTAAAGGATTGTGATATTTGAGGATTAAAGATTAAATGAAAAGCAAACATATTGATAGATGCACTAGATATAGTGATGAAATAGAAGATAAAATACTATATATAGAAAAAAATCATGACAAAAGACGCATTTCGTGAAGAAATTATACTTGACATACTAGCAATAAAATGTTAAAATAATAACATTAATTAAAAAGGAGAAATCTATTATGCCAAAATATAAAATATTTTATGGTTTAGGTGGAGGATTTGGTGGGGCAAGCGAACAATTTATTAATGAATATAAAAATGAAGAAAAAGCAATGGAAGATGCTTATTATGGAGCATGCGAAGAATATGAAAATTATTCTGGTTATCATGGTTTAAGAAGTATTGAAGATATTATAGAGCAAGATGAAGTAGACGAAGACGAAGCAGAAGAAATATTCAATGAAGAAAGAGAAAGTTGGTTAGATTATTATGTTGAATTGGTTGAAGAATAGATTGTGATATAATCACAAATTTATACAGAAATTAGAAAAGGAGGAACGTAATATGAGAGTTGGACAAAGAGGTAAATTTGTAGGACATGAATTTTATGATGGATATTTAGAAGGTGGAGAGTTATTTACAGTTAAAGAGATTGATGAGTATTTCCCTGAAGATGGAGGAACTTGGTTATTTAATGCTAAACTTGATACAGGAGAAACAGAATATTTATTAAGTAATCAAGTAGAATGGTTAACTGAGGAAGATGATTTAAGAACATTAGAAATTTTAATTGAAAAATATCCTGAACAAGCAAGAAAATTGATTGGGTTATTATAATTGAAATTATGTTAAATTAAAAAGGAGATAAAATTATGGAATCAGGCCAAATAGTATTACATAATCAAAGTGATATGCTAAGATACTGCAAAATAATTTCTAGGAATAATGAATCATATGATATATTACATTTAGATGGATCACCATGTTCTATTTGTAATGTTGATGTTAAAAGTTTGTTTTATTTGTATGAAAGATTAGTAGCAGAGAATTTAATTAATGCAAAATTAGATTTACAAATAAAAGAACTTAAAAATAATATGAAGTCAGTAAAACGGTCAGATTATTCTCAGGAAGTTAAGGATAAATATTATAATTTAAAAAATCAAATAAATGCTACAGCAAAACATATGATTGAGTCAGAAAATGACGCTGATTTTGAGAATAAATTAAAAGCAATTTGTGAATTAAAGGAACAATTGTATACCATTAAGTGTGACGGATTAAGTGATGCTAGAAAATTTAATGGTAATATATTATATAAAATTAAAGAAATACATAAGAAAAGAAATATGATTTCTTACTATTTAAAATCAAAATTTGTTACAAGTAAGATAAAAACATTAGATGAAGAAACTTTGAAAATGATAGAAGATAAATAAAGTTTGTTTTAAATAATATGTTTATTACAAAATAACGGTTTTGTATTATTATGAAAGGAGGATAAAAATATTAAATTAAAACCAAAATATAACTGTAGTATAACTTGGGAAGATGAAAATGGAAATATTATTGACATTGTAAATTTAGAAGAAAAACATGAAAATTTTAGTTTAAGCAATGTGATGGATTGTTATGGGATAACAAAATATACTTTATTTACTTTCCCAAATATTATAGTTAATCAATTACATTATGTTGAAAAAACAATTTTAACTATACATCATAATTTATTTAAAGAATACATAAATAAAGATGGAATTATCGAAAATTACAATATATTTTTAAGTGAATTTCGTTCTATGAATTTATTATTATTATTATATAATATAATTAATTCTAGTAATAATGGTTTACATCAAAAATATCATATGGATATGGCATCAAAAAATCTTTCAAAAACAAAATTATATTTGATAGAAATAGAACCAGAATTAATAAATAAAAGTCAACGAAAATATATAAATAGAATAGTCAAAAATGAATTAAATAATTTAGAAATTGACTATATGGAACAAAAAGGTATAAAGACTTCAAGAAACATAATGAATAATACAATTATATATTTTATTCAACAAGGCAATGGTGGTTCAATAAAAATAGGCATATCTAGTAATATTGAAAAAAGATTAGCATCATTACAAACTGGTTCTCCATATAAGTTAAAAGTTTTATTAACTATAAAAGGAAGTGAAAAATTAGAAAAAGAAATACATAGTAAGTTTGCAGAGTATAGATTATCTGGTGAATGGTTTAAACCAGTAAAACAAATAACTGATTATATTAATCAAAAATTAAAAGATATAGCTTAAAATTTTGTTAATTTTAAATAAACATAAATGAAGATTTTGTCGTGAAATGGAGAAATTACTATGGAAAATGATAAAACATTAGAAAGAATAAATAATACATATCAAAATAATTTAGAACATATTGAAAAAGTATTATTAAATGTTGGAATTAATATAAGAAAAGATAAATATGAATTGAAATCATTATCAGAAATACTTAAAAAAATATCTATGAAGTGGGATGAATTATCTACGGAAGAAAATAAATTTATTAACAAATTCATTTGTATGAGTATAGCAGGTATAAAAGATGAGAATTATTTAAGAGTTTTAATTGATAAAATGAGTAAGGAGAATTATAAATATAAAAGGAGATTATAATTATGTCACTAACCACAGATAAAAATAATCCTAATTTGAAATATGGAGTAGACAATGAACCAGTAGAACAAAATAAAGTTTATCTAGTATTATCAGATGAAGAAATTTCTAAAGGTTATGTAAAACCATTTCGTACAAGTTATATGCATTTAACATGTTGTACTTCTACATCTATGGGAGAAAATATTGCTGCTACTTATGCTAGAGATCCTTGGTTCTACGGAGCAACTTATTGTGTTAATTGTCGTATGCATAGGCCACTTAATGAATTTATATGGGAACCAGATGGTGAATCTATGAGTCCTAGTGAATGGCCAGATGAAGAGATTAATAGGATTATGGAATTGAGGAATAGAAAATAAGATGAACAATGATAAACTTATGGAAGAATATTTGCAATGGTCAAAAGACACCGAAAAATTCAAACATGAATTAACAGATATAATTATAGATGACAATGGTAAAATTAAAACAGAAAAGAAAATGACATCGGTTGTGAAGACTTCGCCTGAAGATTGGAGAGAATTTTGTAAGGATAGGGGTTTGGAGTATGAAGGAGAAATGAAATTATTGGCAATGTATTAATATGTTTTTAAAAAATTAAATTTTAATAGAATATAAATATAAAATGGAGGGATAAATATAGAATTAAATAAAATATATTTAGGTGATTGTTTAGATATTATGAAATATATAGATGATAAATCAATAGATATGATTTTATGTGATTTGCCTTATGGCACCACAAAAAACAAATGGGATACGATTATTGATCTTAAATCTTTGTGGATACAGTATAAAAGAATAATTAAAGATAATGGAGCAATAGTTTTAACAGCACAAACTCCTTTTGATAAAGTTTTAGGAAGTAGTAATTTAGAATGGTTAAAGTATGAATGGATATGGCAAAAAGATCAAGGAACAGGTCATTTAAATGCAAAAAAGATGCCCTTAAAAAATCATGAAAATATTTTAGTTTTTTATAAAAATGTTCCAACATATAATCCACAAATGATAGGGGAAGAAATTAGGAAAGTTAAAAGAAGCGGAAATCAATTAAAAACTACAAATTATGGTACATTTATAGAATTATCTGAATCAGAATATAAAGGTAGATATCCTACAACAATACAAAAATTCGGAAGAGATAAAGAAAAATTGCATCCAACTCAAAAACCTATAGAATTATTTAGTTATTTAATTAATACATATACTAATAAAGAAGAAATTGTATTAGATAATTGTATTGGTTCTGGCACTACGGCTATAGCATGTTTAAATACAAATAGACAATACATAGGAATAGAAAAAGATAATAAATATTATGAATTAGCAAATAAAAGAATTGAAGAGTATAAAATAAAAGAATATTAAAATAAATATATTGCAAATACATAAACATTATGCTATAATTAAATCAAAAACAGGAGGTAAATTATGAGTAAAAAAGTTGAAATCACTAGAAATAATTATAGCATAATAAAAAATATTATTAAGGATTCTTCTTGTATGGCAAAAGCATATGAAAAAGTTCAAGAGAGATTCAATCTAACTAGAGATCAAGCATATAAAATAACTCAAGCAGTAGATAATGATTATAAATATTTGAAGATAATTGATTAAAAATAAAATAAATACTATATGTAGTGTCTGTATAATATTATGACACTACATATAGTAATAAAATCATGATAAAATTCCTCCTTGATTCAAATAAAAAAGAATAACTTAAAGGAGTACCATAATGTCATACTATTTTAATCTTCAGTGGCATATAACTACAAATTGTAATAATAATTGTAAACATTGCTATATGAAAGATGATAGAACATATCAAAATGAGATAAATAATCAATTAGAATTTAATGATTATAAAAAGATATTAAATAATTATAAAGAATTCTGTGATTATTTTGGATTCAAAGGTGGAATAACTTTAACTGGAGGTGATCCTTTATTAAACAATAACTTATTTTATTTGTTAGAGTTAATAAAAGAATATAATTTTTATCCAGTAACAATATTAGGCAATCCTGAATTAATAACAAAAAATGTAGCAAAAGATTTAAAGAATCTAGGAGTAGTTAGATATCAAATATCTTTAGATGGAAACAAAGAATTACATGATTCATTTAGAAGTGAAGGTAGTTTTGATAGGACATTAAAAGCATTTGAAATATTAAATGAAGTTGGAATAATAACTGTATCCATGTCAACTATTAGTAAATTAAATATTGATAAAATCATTGATGTTATGGATATAGTTTATAATCACAATGTAAGTTGGTTTGATTTTGCTAGATTAGTTCAAGTAGGAAATGGTAGTGAATTAGATACAGTAAATCCTGAACAATATAAAGAATTATTAGATAATATATACAATAATTATTTAAAATATCAAGGTAGTCATACTAAATTAGGATTCAAAGATCATCTTTGGAAATTATATTTCTATGAAAAGAATAATATAGAAATACCTAGAGTGGATTGTATACACAGTGGTTGTGAAGCAGGTCATAGTCATTTAACTGTATTATCTAACGGAGAAATATTCCCATGTAGAAGATTACCTGTAACGATAGGATATGCACATAAAGATAATTTAATTGATGTATTTACTAATAATAAGGTATTAAAAGAATTAAGATTATTAAAATCATATGAGAAATGTGATAATTGTAAATTGGGATATTTTTGTAGAGGATGTCCTGCTGTAGCATATGCATCAACTGGCAAAATAGGTGGTATTGATCCACAATGTTGGTATAATTTATAAATTAAAGGGAGGATATAATATGGATAGTTTAATAGTTATAGGTTTGGCGACAATTAGTGGAGTAGTTGTTTATAAAGTATTAAGTAATAAAAGGAAGAAAGAAGAAAAAATTAGACAAGAAAAGATAAAGAGAGAACGTAGAAAAGAATTAAATTTATCTAAACAACAAAATATTATAGATTATACTAGTAGTAAAAGTAGTAGCAGTATTAGTGCTAATGATAATAAGATTAATTCTAATATAAAAAATAGCAAGAGTAATACTAATAAAACTAATAGCAGTAATAATACTAATAAAATGAATGATAATAATGATACAGATTATTTATTAACTTATGCAATATTAAGTAGTGATGTATCCAATAATCATGATAATTCAAATACTTATAATACTCATAGCAATTCAAGTCATAGTAACTCTAGTAGTTCACATGATTCAGGTCATAGTTATTCAAGTTATTCTAGTAGTTCACATCATAGTAGCGGTTGTTCAGGTGGTGGAGGTTGTAGTAGTGGAAGTAGTGGTGGAGGAGGATGCGGAGGTGGTGGGTGTGGTTAAGATAAAAGATAAATATTAAAAGAGATAAAATATAAAATGAATATATCTTGTTTATTTGGTATTCATGATTGGAAATATGAAGCAACAGTAATTCGTAGTTGTGGTTCTGAATTAGAAAAACATTATCGCTGTACAAGATGTGGAGAAAGA
>Ga0209728_1002214_pt1 | contig 10152 bp, 29 predicted proteins | sample RifGroD1_FD_183997 | JGI IMG/M metagenome (GOLD analysis project Ga0209728, IMG submission 183997) | Groundwater microbial communities from Rifle, Colorado, USA - Groundwater D1 (SPAdes) (version 2) | ecosystem: Environmental > Aquatic > Deep subsurface > Groundwater | place: Rifle, Colorado... | reverse complement strand
AGGTGCGGAAGAAATCAAATCCCAAAGAGTCAGTGTTGATAATCTAAACTCAAAGTTTACTAAAAAGGATTTGAAAGACTATAGTAAAAGATATAGAAGTAATTAGGGAAATAAAACAGTGATTTTAAACCTAGAAAGGAGTAAATGTTTTGAACAGGGAATTAATCAACAAAGCTATTGATGTTATGGAAAAAGTTAAGATAGGTTCTTTAATCAGACTGCACAATCTTCATAATTTTAGAGTAGTATATCAGGAACCAAGTTGGCAGGAAATAAATCATTTTAATACTCCTAGTGATCATGTGATTAGGATGGTAAACGAAACCATTCCTAATGCAATGACTTGGACTAAATCTAGATCAATAGAAAAACTACGAATAAAATTGGTTCAACATGCAGTAGAGGGTCTTCTTGAAGATATAGAGTTAATTGAGTAGTATGAAATGGCGATTTGATAGTTAGGAGGAGAAAAACATAAATGAACATATGTGAAAAGTTAATTTGTCATTCTTGTGAAGAGGGAAAATGTGAGAATACTGAACAATGGTATGCTTGTGCAAACTTTGATCGCTATTGTGATTCTAAAGAAGTGGATATGAAGAATATCGCATTTGGCACATGTTGTTCAAATTGCAAAGAAAAATTAGTTTATAATATAAGATAAAGGAGGAATTAAATTGAAAAATGATTTAAGGGAAACAGAGATAAATGGTGTGGAGAAAGTATTGAAAAATCTAGGTTTTCAAATGTGCGAACCAGATGGGACTTATAGACCTTTCAATGAAGTGATGATTGACTTGGGTGAAGCTATTAAAAAATTAAGAGAGACAAGTAATGAAAAACAATTTGAAATTATGAGAGATCATATCTATAATACCATCATTGGAGCAAGATATAAAAACCAATTTAAGTTTTAAATGAAGATATAAAATATCAAATCTATAGTGAAAGGTGGAAGATCAAATGTTTCTTACTAATGAGAACGTATCAATACATGACCATGATTTTGAATTTTATTTAAAAGGTAAACCTACTGGGGAATATGCGAGAGGTAGGGTTATTAAGAGAGACGGTAATGAATATACGATTAGATTATTTTGTAATGGTGAAATTTATTTGGTCAGAGAAAAGTTTTTATATAGAGAGTGGCAATAAATCAACCATTTTATTTGTAATTTAGTAGTAGAAAAGCCAAGCAATTACATGTATAATTAGCATGAGGTGTGAAATCATGCAAGATATTATTAATACTATTAAAATTTCAACTAATCATAATGAAGTAAAACAAATTTTAAAACCACTAAAAATTAAAGAAGTCATCAAAATTGCAAAAGGTTTAGGTATTTGTATCAGAGGAAATGAAAACAAAACTGAAGTAATTAATAATATTATTTTAGGGATTATGAAAGGAGAGTCAATATGAACGAAGAGGAATTTATGAAAGAGTTCGGAGAGTTCAAAGATATATTTAATATTGTGCCATATTGTTTTGGAGATTGGCAAATATGCTTTAATAAAAATACCTGTGAGATGCAAGAAAATTGTAAAGATAGGAGTAATTATATTGCTAGTAGAAATAATTCACACAAATGAACTTGGTAAGTATGTCTGGGCAGTAATTACTTGTGAAACCGATAAATGGTTAGATACTTTTGATACTTATCAATTAGCAGAGAAATATTGTGAAGATAATGGATGTGTGATTAAGAGATATGGTAAGCGAACTGTTCCTAATGGGTTCGTGAAGTAATAAATAAAATTTTGCAAAGTGGTTGACTTTGATTCTTGTAAATGGTAGAATAGGGTAAGAAGAAATTGAGAGGTGGAATTATTAATGGACAATAATGAAGAATATTATGAGTTTCTTGATAATCTAAGGGAAAGTGGAGTAACCAATATGTTTGGAGCAACGCCTTATTTAATAGAAGAATTTTATGATTTGTCAGAAGTTAAAGCAAGGGAAATATTGAAAAGTTGGATGAAAACATTTTCTGAGAGGCATCCAGTGTGATGATTAGAAAATATGAAAGGAAGTTAAAGATGGCAAAACCGACAAAACTAAAAGTCCCAAAACAAACTCATGAAGAACAAGCAAAACAACAAAAGGAGTTTGAATTAAAGCAAATTGTAGAAAGACTTCATTTGATACCAGAACCTACATACAAATTCAATGTAGGAGATAGGGTTGAAATAGGCAATCTGAAAGATGTTTATGTGCTTGATGTTATTAATGATGGGAAAATATACGAAATTGACTATACATCTATTGAAAACAATTATGGAAACCCCATTACCCATACGCATCAAAAAAGATATGTCCTTTGGTTTAATATTAGAAAATATAAAGAATTTATAGATGAATCATTGGTTCGTAACACAGATATTAAACTAAACTATTTTCAAACGGGCATGGGAGATATTTTTGGTAAAGCTTATCATTTTGGTATTAATTTTGAACCAGAATATCAACGTGAATTTGTATGGGAATTAGAAGATAAAGTTTCTCTGATTGATTCGATTTTTAATAATGTTGATATAGGGAAATTTACCTTCTTGCATTATGATGATCAAAGATGGACAGAGACAGGATTTGGATACGAAGTCGTTGATGGAAAACAAAGATTAAGAGCAATTCTTGATTTCTTTGAAGATAGGTTTACTTACAAAGGAAAGTTATTTAGTGAATTATCCCATAGAGATAGAAACCATTTTAAAAATTATCCTGTCATGGAAGCAGAACTTCATAATTTAACAAGAGAACAAATTCTAAGATATTTCATTATGTTGAATACTGGTGGACGTATTATGGCAAAAGAACAAATTGATAAGGTTCGAGGCATGTTGGAAAACCTTTAAAGAAAGGAATGATATATTGTGGATCTACTGCGTAGAATAGCAATGTACTTAATTTTAGTAATGTGTGCCGTATTATTACAACTTTGTTATTATCCATCTTTTTATCTTAGCAATATTCTTGCAAGTTTGTTTTTAGGATTTATAGTTGCAACTGTTATTGTGTTTGCAAGACCAGATATATTTAGTTCAAAGAAAAGATAATCCAAGGAAATTATTCTTTTAATTGAAATACGAAGGGAATGATAAAAGTGTATAATTTTTCATTACAAGATAATTCTCAAGAAGAAACAGATATTATTGACTCTATTGTAAATCAAATTGTCAACAAACAAATTCCCAACTCTTATCCAGATTATATGTTCAATAATATAAATAAATGGAGTTTACGTGATAAATTCATAAAGCAAATGGGTTTCTCTCTTATATCTCTAGATTGGATTGCTCCTTTATCCAAATGGATTGGGAGTAGAAAATGTTTAGAAATTATGTCTGGTACAGGATCTTTAAGTTTTGCATTAAAACAACAAGGAATTGATATAAAAGCGACAGATGATTTCTCTTGGGATGGTCAAAACAATTGGAATCAAAGCAAGAATTATTGGACTGATATTGAAAATATAGATGCAATCGAGGCAGTTAAAAAGTATGCCAAAGATGTAAATGTTATTATAATGTCATGGCCTTACATGGATGATATTGCTTATAAAGTCTTGCAAACAATGAGAGAAATTAATCCATTCTGCAAAATGATTTTTATTGGTGAAGGTTGTGGTGGATGTACTGCTAGTGATGAATTCTTTGACAATATTATAGAAATTGAAGATGAATCGTTTAATGATGCTATTAAGGAATATAAACAATGGTGGGGAATTCATGATTATCCTCAGTTGGTTAAATAGAATAATTAGAATTGAAAGGAAGGTACATAAAATGAGTTATCAAGAAACTTTAAAGATGGCAGGAGCAGAGGTATTAGTATTTAAGAATTTCGGTAGTTACCAAGGTGATTGGTGGGCAAAAGTTAATTATCAAGGTCAAACAGGATGGATACATGGTTCTTTTGGATCTTGTAGTGGTTGCGATGCATTTGAAGCAGAATTTTGGGACGAAGGACATTATGAAGATAAAGACAATTATGAAGGATATCATGATTATTATGATTTAAAAGATGGTTGTAGCAAATGCGATGAATTAAAAATAAAGTTAATAGAATTTGGGAAAGGATATTTAGATAATATCCTAAATCAAGAAGAAGCTGAAAGAATCGCTTCTGAAAATCTTGAATGGGATATGGATGCTCAAGAAATGATTAACTTTATCAAATCAAATAATATAGGAGGAGTTCAATAATGGAAGAGAAGAAATTATTATTACAATTTGCAGATGGTGGGATTGTAGATATTAAACAAGATAATTGGAGTTCTCCTGGCTGTGAGACTTGTGATTATGGGAGTAGTTATGTAAATGAATTGAGCGTCTATTTGACCAAATATAAAATTGTAGCGGAAGTAAATCAAATGTATAATTATCTTTTGAGTGACGGAGATTTGTTTAAGATTTTTCTTCGTAACATTGAAGAGATAAAAGCAATGACTGAAATGGAATTTATTAATTGGTTTGAGTTACAAATTAAATCGTATGCAGAGGATAATGGTGCAGGAGTTGAATATAGGTATACGGAAGTATAATTTATTCCATAAATTAAAATATAAATATTGCAATACTCTTCAAACTATGTTACAATATTTATATTCCCTTACATAAATAAATCCACAAGGAGGAATACATAAATGATCAGACACATCGGATTTGCTTGCATGAGTAAAAAATGCAATACTAAATATCAAACATTCAGATTAGCATCATTCAGTGAATACAGATTAAAACAAGCAATTACTCACAATCTAAAAGAAACTGAGCGCACCATTCAACATTGTATTTCTGAAGGAATTAAATTATTTAGGCTAAGTTCTGATTTAGTTCCATTTGCTACTCATGAAATAATAAAAGATATTGATTATATGTCATGGATACAATCAGATTTAAAAAGAATTGGTAATATAGCAAAAAATAATAATATACTATTATCAATGCATCCATCTCAAATGTGCTGTATAAACAGTCCAAAACAAGATGTAGTAAATAATTCTATCAAGGATTTAATGTACCATTATGATATTCTTAACACTATGGTCCTTACTGATTTCAATATTATCATTCATGTTGGAGGAGTTTATGGGAGTAAACCGGAAGCAATGAAGAGATTTGTTAATGTTTTTAATAATTTGCCTTTTGATTTAAGGAATCATATTCTATTAGAAAATGATGACAAAAGTTACACCATTAGTGATATAATGGAAATACATAAAGAAACTGGAGTTAGGCTAGTGGCAGATTTTCATCACCATGTCTGCAATAATAATGGTACAGAATTAGATTTAGAAGCGATATTTGCCACTTGTGGGGTTGGTAAAGTACCTAAGATACATGTTAGTTCACCAAAGAGTATTAAAGAGTTTAGGAGTCATTCTGACATGATTGATTTTAGTTATTGCAGAGATTTTTTTGATAAGTATAAGGGATTAGAATTTGATGTTATGATTGAGGCGAAGGATAAGGATTTGGCTGTAGGGAAGTTTATTGAGGATTATAGGAGGGGGATTAAGTTATGATTATTAGTTTTGATAAAATAGTCGAAAGATTTATATCTAGATATGGTATAAGAGCAACAGTTTTAAATACTGAATATGTTGAAGAAAATATGTATCGCATAAATCTACGTGGTGGATATACAATTTATTTAGGAGTATTTGAAGATATATTATATAAGGATGCTAAATTATATTGTAAAGTGGAAGATTTATTTGCCTAGAAAGGAGATTAATGAAATGAAAGGAAAACTTTTAACATTAACTGAGGTAAAAAATTTAGAGGATGGAGTTAAAGTATGGGTTGATTATCCTAAAACTGATACATTGTTTAAACACATCAAAACATTATGTGAGAAAAAAGACTTTCCGTTTATGAGATTAGATATTTTAGGAACAAATGGATGTTTAGGGTTAGAGGGTAGGGATAGTATTCAATATAAAGCATATGAATGGATAGAAGATTAAAAATCATCCCTTCAAAGTGTGGTTTGAAGGGAGTGAGAATATTTTATGAAGAGTTCCCAGTTCGTATTAAAACTGAAAGGCACTCAAACATATTTAAAATCAATTAGGACTGATATATGGTGTACTACATGTGATGTGAATTCAGCTTTGGTATGGGAGTGTAATTCTGACATAGACGAATTAAAAATTGATGAAGATTTATATGAAATAATTGAAATTTAGGAGGAATTGATTTGACAAACTTCGAATTTATAACTCAAGAACAAAGAGAAATTATTGAAATGGTTAAAGGATTATCTGAGGAACAACGGGTAGATATTTTACATGCTTTTTGTTTTCACTGTGGAGATTATACGCCAGATTATATTTGTCAATGTAGTAATGACGAATAAAATTGGGAGGAATTAAAATTTGAAGAAATATAGAATAATTGAAGGAGATCGTGAAGTAAAGGAGTTAGGTGATTACAAGTCCGTTCATTATATTGAATGTAATAAATGTGAAAAGATAAGTTCATTTGCTGTGAAAGTCGATGATTCTATAACTGTAATATTTATGAGTGAAATTTTATCTATTGAAATAGATAAGGAATAAAAAGTAATTCGAATTTGAAAGATGGGGTAAATTAAGATGAAAAAGACAAGAATTATTGAATATAAATATGATGAAGAGGATATTAAAATCATTAGAAACAAATTAATTGATATCGAATATATGATTGATAATAAAAATTCTGAAGCAGAAATTATAAAAGATAGAATTAGAGAATTGATGGATGAGTATTTTGATTTGTAAAGGAGTTTTGACTATTATTTGTAAATATTGTAATGAAACTATGGAATTTGATTCAAGTGAAGGAATTGGATATAATGAAGTTCACCATTATGAGTGTGGCATGTGTGAATCAAGTGTTACTGTACATGAGAACGGAGAAGAAAATAGTTGGGAGCATGGTAATATGAGTGAAGTAAAACCTTATATTTAAAGGCAAATAAATTGTATTAGGAGGTTTTATTATGAAATTATTTAGTGATTTTAAGAAAGAATATTTTGATAATGTAAATAATAGTCATACATTTGCAATATTTAACGAAAACACAAATAAGTTTTTACAGTACTATGAAATTGTAAAAGACAATGCAAATGATAAGTATCGTATATTTGTAATTCCACTATCTTTTATAAGGCCAGAATCATTTGATTCTCAAATAGAAGCCGAAGAATGGGTTAAACAAAAAGATACTATTATTTCTAAAAAAGCATTTTTATCATATCATTTAGAAAAAATTGAAGAGTAATTTAAAACTAAGACTTTCTGGGAAAAGGAGATGACTATATTGAGTATAAATACTGTATTGATGGTATTAGGAATACGTCCTTTTTATCAACCACCAATTTACTATGATAAAAAAGAAGATAATGATTTTAAAAGAGAAATAGTGATTTTAAAAGAAAATGAAATAATACGGCACAAAGGAACTCCTTGCGATCCTCTTGTACTAGGTGAAGATGGAGAATATTATTGATTTGTAAGTCTAAGACTTAATTGTTTTTTAAGGGTGGTTTTAAAATTGAAATTCAAGAAACAACTTGAACTATTACTTAGACTGAAAAGGATTCATAATCAATTATTAAGAGAATATAAAATAGATACAAAAAATGTAGAATGTAAAATACTTAGTATGGATTGTAAAGTAATTCAAAACGAATGTGAAATATTTAGTGCTGAATGTAAAGTAAGTGGGTACGTATTAGATAAACATTTAAATATTTGATTTTAAAGTATTGAAAGGATGATTTTTATGACAACAAGACTTAAGGGATTAACTGTGGTATTAGACCATGATATTAGAGAAGATGATGCGGAATATATTATTAATGCAATAAATATGATTAAAGGAGTATTAATTGTTAAATCTATAGAATGTGAAACTAATGATTGGATGATTGAGTCGAAAGTTAAGATTGAATTGCGTTCAAAAATACTTGATATACTTAAATTTTAATTGAGACGAGGAGGAATTAAATTTTATGAAATATCCAAAATTTATAAAAATATTTGATATGGATGAGCCAGGAGATTGGTGTGCTAGATTAATAGAAAAGAAGTCATTTAATGATGATTGGTATATTTCCGAAACAATATCTCATGAAAATAATTCGCTTGCTTATGATGAATATGAATCATAAATGGTAGCAGATTTAAAAAATTCTGGTTTAACTTGGTGTAAAATTACCGAACAAGAATATATCAAATTTATTAGTGATCAAACAAAGACGCAATTAGAGTCAGAAATTAAAAGGCAGCAAGAATATTTGGATAATTATACTATTGAAATTAATAAAAGGATTGAAAATTTAAATGCTGAAATATTATTGTTAGGGAATTAATTTACCAAAAAATTACTCATATAATCGGAGGAATATAAATGGACTTACTATGTAAAAATATTACAAGATGTTATTATCAAAACTATAATGCAAAATTACAAACTATGACTTGTGGATGGGACAATGCGGAAGATTGTTCACATTGCATTAAGAATGAATCAATTTCAATGTGGAAAAAAGAATTGAAGAAAGTAGAACAATGTCCACAAAGACAAGATTCTTTGGTTGAGCAAATGTATGACCTATATGCAATTGCTAATAAATTTGGATTATATGATGCAGCAGATTCAATTAAACGAAGATTTATGGAGAAATATTTTAATTTAAAGAAGGAGTGATTAACTATGACAAGAAAATTTGATGTAAACAATATCAATCTACAAATAGATAATGTAGATTTCTGGAGTCCTCATGATGGTAATAAAGGTGGAATGCGAATATATTGGAGTGTAGATATTGGTTTCGGACAAATAGATATCGTTAAACGTAGTGGCAATGATGGAGAGGTAGAGATATTTTAGAGGGAGCATTAGAAGAAGAATTAATATTAATTGTTGATACTGAGCGTATGGATCATGAAGATGATAAGGAATTTACAGAAAAGATTTTAAATTTATTGGTTAAGAAGTTGAAAGTTGTTGGGTAATAGTAAAATATGTGGTTGTTTTAATTAATCTTTAATAAATATTCTAATTATTTACATTAAATATTATTAATTATGTTTAACTAATACTATAAAAAAATTACTTGACTTTACAAATCATTACATGTTATAATGAATACAGAAATAAATATTTAGGAGTGATACATAAATGGCTAAAGCAGAAAAGAGATTAAAGAATATAAAATATATTGATATACATATTTGTCCAATATGTGGTAGTAAAAATATAAATAAAGTAGAGTTAAACGAGTATTATTGTATGGATTGTTGTGTTGAAATAAGAAATGGTAAACCTTTCACGATTCAATACGGTGGAGAATTAATTCCTTATTATGTTAATGAATTTATGGATTGTGGGTAAGAAAGGGGAATCCCAACAAATGATCTTTTTAATGGATGAGAAAGGAGAAATAAAAATACTTACAGACGAACAATGGAAACAAATTGAAGAAGATATTGATAATATGTCAGATGATGAGTTTGCAGAAAAGTTCTTAGTTGATCAGAATAGCGTTGATAGTGCCTTGGCATCCATCAAAACAAAATAGTTTTTATCTTTGTTGGTATTGTGGCAAAGATGGTAATGCTCATTTATGTACGGATGGAATGGGTAGGGGATTTTGTCCAGAATGTAGGGAAAGAGCAGAGAATGAATTTTTAGATTGGGATAATCCAAAGGAGAGGGAGTAAGTTTAATATGAGATATGCATATTTAGGGTTCTATGCTGTTCTGAATATTGTTATCGCATATTTAATAGCAGGTTATATGGATTCGATGAGATTAAAAGGATATACATTTAAAACAATGCCAATAAATATAAAAATAAAGTATGTTCCTTTAGTTGTATTTTTACCTGCGTTTATATTTGTTGGATTGATTATGTTGATGATGTATATCTGTATTAATTTGTCTAAATCGGTTTCACATTTATTTTGTAATACCGAGAAATCTTTTGTAAATAAATCTATTTTTAAAAGAAATATTGATTCATAGCAAACAAATATTTTATGGATACTAAAAGGAGGACTAAAATAAATGGAAGAAATTAAAGAAATACAATCAATTTTTATTGCGAAAGATGGAAAGAAATTTAAAAGTAAGATTGTTTATCAAAATCATGAAGA
>Ga0209728_1002210_pt1 | contig 10163 bp, 11 predicted proteins | sample RifGroD1_FD_183997 | JGI IMG/M metagenome (GOLD analysis project Ga0209728, IMG submission 183997) | Groundwater microbial communities from Rifle, Colorado, USA - Groundwater D1 (SPAdes) (version 2) | ecosystem: Environmental > Aquatic > Deep subsurface > Groundwater | place: Rifle, Colorado... | reverse complement strand
ACGGAAAATGTAATTGAAAACTACACGCTCCTCTTATAGAGTTAAAACTAATTTGCACATCAAATTTAAATGGTTGATTATAAGGAACATCAAACAAAGGAATTCCATCAAAACTTTTGTCAATAATTTTTAAACCTGTCAACTCTTCAATTTTTACTAATATTTTTTCCATAATTTATACACTCTCCTCTTAATTTTAGTTTACGTCTAAACACTAGGATTATTATACCTCAGTGCTTAGTCTGTACTAAAATTATCTTACAAATGTAATTCGTCTATAACTTCCGAAATTGCAATTTCTCCCCACCGAATACAGTGATTTACAGTAAAATGTTCTTCATGAAGATCATATATGATTTGTTTTGCTTCTGTGCTTCAAGTTCTGCTGCATCCGGTGTTTGGTATCCTGTACCAACTCCGATCTTTCCAATGAGTTTAAAACTGAAATATTCTTTTTTCATTTGATGCACTCCTTTTGATATGTATTTTATACTTATAATTATATAGATTTTCTGCGCGGTGTCAAGATATTATATTACACTTTACAAAATAAAAAAAGAATCCTTTTACAGATTCTTTAATTTCTTTTCTAAGTCTATTCTCATGCAAATTTTTACTATCGTTTCGCCAAAATTACTTTTATCAGAATGTAAAAGAGTTTCAAGATCATGTTTATTTAAGAATGGCAAGTATTCGTCTTTGAATTTTATTTGTGCTGCCTTTGTTGCTTCTTCTTCTTTTTTAGCATCAATTCTAGAAGTAAGATCGAATACATTTTTAGGTTTTTCCGGTATAATCTCTTCTGGCCTTTCCCATAAAAATTTTGTGATTAGCTCTGCCTTTCCTTCTGATAGAAGTTTTTCTGCCTCAACTTTTTTAATAGGTAATGAGCGAAAATCAAATCGCATTTCTTTATAATACCGATTGCCAACTTTTTTAATAAAAATCATGTTTAGCACTCCTTAATATTTATTTATGTAACCTAAGTAATAGTATATAGATTTGTGGAGCATTGTCAATAATTATATCTGTATTTATGGGCCTTATACCTATATTTTTATTCTGAGCAATTCAAAATGTGTTAGAGGGTAATTGTATATGGATATAGATTATAATGACTTATAGGTGGCATTCTGTGCGTGATGTTTGAGATAGTGGGAGCCTGAAGGAGAGATTTTTATATAATTTATATTTAGGCAAAAAGAAAAGACTAGGTTTTTGCCTAGTCTTTAATATCCCTTCAAGCTATTTTACATCTAGTCAAGATAGTTTGTTTTGCTCCTGCGTATTCAGAATGATCTTTTATCGTTCCTTTGATTTTTACTGTTTGGCCTTGTTCTAATTCTTGGCATGTTGCTGTTTTCCAGATAAAAACATTTCCTTCAGCATCTAAAAATTTTAAAATGTCTGTTGTTCCCCATTGTGTTTCAAAACTATGACATGCTACAAATTTTAGTTCGACTTGTATTTTTTGACCTATTTCCCCGATATAGCCGGATATCAATTCTTGTTTTGCTGATGTTGCTTTCATTTCTTTTTCGATTTCGCGCTCGATATGCCGTGTAAAACTTGAAACTATACTTGCTGCAAATCCCATATTTTTATAAGTTGTGAATTCATCCAGTGCAATGATATTAATATTGTTTAGATAATCGTTTGTTGTTTCAAGTTCTTTTGCCCACTGCCTTATATTCGCCAGATTCAGTGTTTTTAACTAAATATAGCATTTTCCTTTTTCTAGTAGAATGACAATGTTCACAATAATTTCCATGAGTTCTGTAATTTTCTGGGTATGTTTCCCCTGCAATGGTTTTAATCAAGTTTGCTGAATCGTGTGGTTCTATAGATCCGATGAATTGCCAGTTTGCAATTTGTGGAGGATTGCCGATAATATCCAAGGTATAAACTTTATTGACCGTTTTGAGTTCTTCGTTGCGGATGGTCTCAGTGCTGAGAATATTTAATGCAAAGGGTTCACAATTCAGTTTTACTGCCTTTTTGTTCAGTTTAGCAAGTTTGGCCTCAAGTGCTTCAATATTCACATCATAAATTTTGAATTCAGCCATTTGAAAAACCTCCTTAGAATTTAATATGTAATTAATTATAATTATAATCATATTGAGCGCAATTACAATAGCAAAACAAAAATATTATTTTAACATTGTTTGTGGCCTTATTGCTGCTTTAGTGGTGTATTTGTATTGGTTTTATTTTCTGAGGGAATAGAAGGCATCGTGGAAGGTCTGGGAGGATTATAGAGAGATAAGAGAATCAATTTAATGATTCTCTAATAATTTCAATTCTACCATCCGAACATGTAAAATTAATACTTAATAATTCAGGATGTTCTGAAAGTATTGCATCGTATGCCTTTTGATATTGATCTTTATAATATCCGGTACGACTCGTTCCTATTCTACCATGTAATTCACCATCAATTCTAGATAATGAAATATATTCTCCTTTTAAAGTCGTTGGTGTCCACGCTTCAAATATTTGTATTTTTGTTCCAATAATACCATGAGAAGTAATTTTGATCATTTGCAATTCCCTCCAATAAATTTTATTTGATATGTAATTAATAAGATTATAATGGATAGATAGCACAATGTCAAAGTATTTTATTTTTAAGTTTAAGGCCCGTGGATAGGGATCTAAGAGGTCAGACATAGAATTAGAGGGAATTAGTGTTAAGCAAAGAAAAAGAAGCTGTAAAGCTCCTTTTAGTCTACTAGATATTTTAATCCTTCTATCGGTTGAATACCAACTTCAGCAAACTTTATATATCTGTGATTAATATAGATCCCTTGTTCAATCCAGATTAAAAATTGATTTCTTTTGATTTCTTCCTCAAGTCTGGTATATACTAGACCTTTGCTAACAGGTAAATTATTTTTACAGTATAATTCGATTTCTGATATTTTGGATTTAATGATTTGTTTTTCTGCTTGAATTTGAGTGTGGATATTATCCCAATATGCAATTCGTTCTGCTGATATAGACATTAGCGGTCACTCCTTTTAGTTTTTAATTGATTTGATTAGTAATATTGATAAATTACAGCAAAAAACCTATGCCAACATTATAGCATAGGTTGAATAGTTTTTGCAATGGTATAATTTTATTTTAGTGTTTAGGTATTCTAATAATCCAAGATCAATAATTTTATCATCTTTTATGTTTTCTGGTGTATCATTGCTATCCACTGAGCAAGAAAACCATTTATTTGTAACATTTTCTGAGGTTAGGATTGTAAAGGTATCTCCATTTTCATTTTGTAGAGTTGTATGGTAAGTTGAATCTGAAGGGTTATAGGTACTTTGTGTGGCAAGTGCTATCATTGTGTAGGATGGTATCGGTGTTAGGAAGGATTGAGGGATTTGCTGAAGTTGTTAGAATGGAAGATGTTAGGAGGATTAGAGAAAGGGTTAGAGTTGAGATGATTGGGAGAAGTTTTTTCATGAGGGAATGCCTTCTTTCTTTTATGTATTTAGTTTATTGGATTGATTAGAATTATATAGGATAAGGGATAGGATGTAAACATTTATTTTAATAGTTGTGGATTATGTGTTTTTCCACGTGAACATTTTATTTTATAACTTAAGGTATCAATATAAGAAGAAGAAGAAAAAGTTATTAGAAGTATATATTCAGTCATTGAGCGAATAGCGAAATGCTGACATACGTTCCTTAATCACTGTATAGAAGAGGATTGAAAAAACGACCAATTCAAAGTTATAACTATAATAACCAATGACCATAATTACATTGTCCTTTTATATTACACTTTGAATTGGTCGTTTTTATTTTGTGCTTTAGTCGGGTAATTTAATTAGATAATCACATAATTCCATTTGTATTTCTGGAAAATCATCTCTTAATTTGAATCCTGTGAATTGTCCTTCTGTATACCTTCCTATAGCTGGCCTTTCATTTATAATAAAATCCATTAATTTTTCATCATAATCTTTAATTTGTTTATGATATACATTCCAAGTGTTAACATTAATAGTATCTACTACTTTTATATTTAACTCCTTTTTATGTCTTTTTAATTCTATTATGGATAATTCATTTAATACATCTTCTTTAGTGAATATTAATTCTATTTGCTTGTAAGAGTATTCTATATTATGCTCAGTCTTTAATATCTTATTTGATCTTCTATAGAATTCTTCTGTTTTAAACTTAAATATAACTTGCATCATAGAATTTAGATTCATATCTAATAACACTTTATATTTTGCACTTGCCACAATTGCTTTTTCCTCTATAGTAGCCTCAGTGTGAACCTCTACATTATTAATATCTAATCTAACAATTGTAATAATTTCGTTAAAGGTTATTAAAAATCTTCTTTGTAAACTATTTAGGGAATCAAATAGAATTCTAGTTAAACTATTATTAGCCCTCATAAAGAAATGATTAATATAGAATTTATTCATTCCATCTTGTTTCAAGAGAATCTTTTTTGATTCTTCCTTATGCAAATATCTATTATTAACCATTCCTAAAGCTTCTAATAATCTATCTTTTGTGAGTAGTATTCTATGTTCCTCTATTTCAGATAACAAATTAAGGGTTAAAAATTTAATATGATCTACATATTTACTGTGAGTGCCTATAATTCTTAAATCTTCTTTGTCTAAAGGTTCGAGGAATATCTCAGTAATAGTTATTTTTTGTCCTTGTTTAGTATATGTGCAATATCTTTCTAATTCCTTAAATTGTGCTTTCTTTGAGTTAGTGGAAGTCATTACTTTAATACCTAAAAATATACATAACTCCTTATAGTTTTTAAAGGTCATCCCTTTGGTTAGTTTAAATATTTTCATTTTGTTTTTGCTCCTTCTTATATTTTAATTTATTTTATTTTTAAGTGTAACGCGATTAAATTACGCTATGTATAGCCGGATCTATAGATATAAATAGCAAAATTAATAATTATTAGTATGGTTCGCTCAACTCCTTTCCTTAAAAATTTATTTTGTATAATTGGGTAAAATTAATTATAACATGATGGAAAATAATATGTCAATATTTATTTTAGAGTTTGTTTTTTGTTTTTGGTGTGATCGGGAATATGGGAATTGAAGATTGTAGCAGAATATAGTTTGATATGCGCTAGGATTGGTTGTAAGAGGGTTTATGTGTTTAGGTGAGGGGATTATAAGGGAAATAGAAAATAGACTCGTTAAGAGCCTCTTGTATTTATTTAATGATTTGTATTTATTTTGCTACTTCAGCAATTACTGGAATGCTTTCTAGTTTAATTTGTTCTGCTAGTTCTATTAGGTGCTTCATGCTGAAACGATTGCTTTCTTCTAGTTCTGTTTCCTTTAGACTGTTTACAATGCTCCAGGAGTTACTAGGATCAATTTTGTGTGAGTATGTTTCTGTGGAATAATAACCAGTGCCATTGTAGCGTTTGAAGTATTTAATTTTGGTGTAGAATCTTTCTGATTCTGTTTCGTGGGTTAGTTTCAGAAGGTTTGGGTATTCGTGGTCGTAGGAAGGGTTATAGATGTAGTTTGCTAAGTCAATTTTGAAGCCATTTGATGTTTGGATTTGGGATAATTTTTTGAGATTTGCAGGTTTGAGGTTTCTTGCCATTAGGTTTTTCACTTCCTTTTTTATTTTTTGGTTTATGTAATTGATAAGGTGGATTAATTAAGAGTATATAGATTCATATTGCAGTTGTCAATGTATTTTATATTTGTATTTGAAAGATGATAAGATGATAGGATAGGATAGTATTGATATAAAGGGTTGTTAGATTGTTAGCAGAGGTCACTAGAGGTCATTTAAGAGGTTTAATATAGTATAGTGGTATAATTCTAGGTAAAAAGAAAAATGAACCTTATTACAGGTTCATTTAATGGATTATTTTATTTTAACATAGTGCTGGCGATGGTCTATTATTTACTTTAATGCTACCAAATGTTTCTCTAATTTTGTCTAGACTAAACTCTTTATGCTTTTTGAAAACATAGTCTGCAGGTGCCCAACTCCAAGCTTTCTTTTTGCTTCTCCATTTTAATCCTGCACTAGATAGGATTGATTTGACTGGATAAGTATTGCCAGTGATCCATAACCAAGAACCGCATATCTCTATATCTACATTTAGGTGTATGATTTGCTCTAGGACTTCTCTAAATCCATCATTGACATCATGTTTAGCGTTTTCCGTTTGGTCTGCTTTATTTCTAGGATGGGCTGAAACATAAGCAAATATTATTTCATATTCGTTTACGATTTGCTTCATTGTTTCAAGGTCTCCACCTTCACGATCTGGATGGAATTGATAGACTAATTTTTTATATGCAGATTTGAAGGGATTGCAATAGGATTTTAGACATAATTGAAAATAATTATTTATATATGTTAAATAGGAAATTGAATAGGATTATAGAATGCTATGAGAAGCCATATAAACCCGTGTGAGCGGTTGGAATTGCATAGTTGATAGATTGTAGGCAAAAAGGAAAAGCAGGTTTTAATCTGCTTTAGTTTGCCTTATGCTTGACTCCCCATTTAGTACCAAATCTAATTTCTACTTGATTAAAGTATTCGTCCCTTGCATCCCAGTCAGTTTCTTTTTCTCCTTCTATTTCTATATCCCATTTGGTATCTAGATTTCCTGATAAGGTATCATATATAGTGTATCCATCTTGATAGCTTGCATAAGCAATTTGTTGTAATTTAGGTGTAATTTCTCCTGTTACTATTTCTGTTCCTGTTACGTTGCATTCAGTGCCATCATTATAGATGATTTGGATAGTTGTGTCATTGCCAAACATTTCATATAAGTTGTAGATATCTGATTGTAGTTTTTTCTCCAAGGTATTGATAAAATTTCGATCAACCCAATTTTGAGAGTCATAATCTTTTAACTTTTCTTTGTGGTTTTCAAGGATTTTCTTTTCTTCTCTTTTGGCAAAACTGCGATTGCCTTTGAAATCCTTGATAGCTTCTTTAATTTCTTTGAGTTCTTTTGCAAGAGGCTTTACATTAGTTGTGTTTATGTTTATGTATCGTTTGCAAAAATCTTGTTTATCTAATGTGCTAGTCATGTATTTAGGTTCAATGGTGTTAGTGTATTCATCATAGGATACCTCAAGGCCAGTGAGTTTGGTAAATTCTTGATACATCATGTTTAAGCACTTCCTCTTAAATTATTTATTATCTTATTATAGCAAATTTATAGTGTATTGTCGATAGGATATAAGATGATCTAAGGGTATTTAGTAAATTTATTTTATGTTTTCTTCTACTATATAGGGATAAATTTAGTACAAGATAGTCAAGGTATTTAAGGTTACTGTATTATGTCTAGAGGCTTCAGAATGACTTGTATTGAGTTGGAATGTGTTTATGATATGGGATTATAAGCAGGATAATAACAGGATAATAAGAAAGATAATGATATTAGAGTGTAGAACATTGTGAATTGTTTTTGATATTTCCACGTGGAACATTATATTTATATTTGTGATGATTTTATTAGATTGAATTTGACAGCCTGTAAAGACTGTATTAGTGCATGGTATCTTTTATATACTAGGTATCTTTTATATAGTGATTATGATGATCATGTAATATGATTCGGTTGACTATATACATGGTGAGTATTAGTATATAAAGGATAGTTGGTATAGTTTAGTGTGTTAGTATTTATTTGATAGTTGGCATATAAAAGATACTGTAATATAAGTGAGTGCTTATATAATATTAGTGGACGCTAACATTTATTGATTACAGTTGTAGTTGTGTTTACATTTGTAATACTTCAACAACTGCGCCTATGTTATGCAAAACGATTTATAAATGAATGACCATTCATTTTAGAATTATAATAACAGAAAATAGTATTAAAGGCCTAACATTCTACTTATCCATTCCATCTCAGTCCGATCATAATTAATTCGACATTATTACTACCGAGTATAACCGATGCAATGCCAGGACATTACCCGATCATAATTATCAGCCACAAAATTGACCTTCTAACCTCTCCAATTATCACGACCCATACAATTGTACCCTCATTTCTCATCCAATGTTACACAATCCCATTGTGTCACATTCAGATAATTGTAAAAACCCTTGTATAATGCGGGTTGTAGCGTTCGGCAGGTAATCGGCCCATGTTGTTTTCAGTTTGCCATAGGCTGAGACTATAGCAAAAACCTTTGCTAGTGTTAGCTTTCAAAAACCATGCCAACTTTAGTATGGGTGGGGGCATGGATTACAAATTATGTTTCGACATTGTTCGACATTATGTGCAGAGTACATGTAGTCGTCTAGTCATGCCAGATTACGACTCGATAATAACCCCAATATCAATTCCTACATTCAATCAAAATTTAACACCGAATCTCACTGTGATTTTCAATCGTATATTCTTCGATAAATCTCTATTTATATCCAAATAATAAATGGGGCGTATTGTTTACATAATTAACTAACCTAACCTCTAATTATATTTATTCATCTTAAATTACAGACAAATTAAAACCTATATAAACCCACGTAGATAAACTCTTAATCTATCTTATAACTAAAATATTACTCTTTTAAATCATTATCCAAGTGTTATTATAAACTTATCCAACCGAAAAGAAATTAGTCACAAAATATATAAACTTAAGTAAATAAATATTATCCCTAAATGTCTTATTACCAATTATAAAAACAATCCATAAAACAAAAAAATTAGAGTCTAGTACGAATACTAAACTCTAATCAATTAATACAAAATTATTTATATATTTAAAAATTAAACTTATCACAATCAAATCATCAATGAATCATTTTCAATTTTTCCATTAATCCACTAAAATTATCTTTTAAATCATCAGGGAATATAAACACCTTGCCATATCCATCTAATTTATCATATAATTCTATCTTCCCTTCAGTTCTTTCCTTATAGTCATTTACTCTACTATTAGTCACATCTCTATCTATAATTAACCCAAAATACTCAACTATATAACATTTGCTACTAGCAAATATAAACCAATCTGGAACCTTACCTCCAATCTTTATTGTTCTATCTGTATTGTTAGGATTATAAATAACCTTATGCTTAAACTCCTTATTCAATATATCATGAACCTCTGCTTCCTCAATAGATCCAAAATCATTTCTAACATAATGAATATCAAAATCCTTTGGATCAAATTTATCTGGATATATTTCATTTACCCATTCAAATAAACTCTTATAATATTTCTTGCAAACATTATACATTGTATGACCACCCTTATCCCTTAACGCCATTAAGGTAGTATATAAAGGAACTTTATCTAGTTCAATCTTCATATCAATTTCTATAAAATATTTTAAAGCTCTAATTCTATTGTCAATTTTGTCCCAATATTTATCTCCTCTTATTTTAAATTTATATGCAGGATATTTGTTTTCATATAATTCCATAACTGTAGTAAGTAAACTATTGCCATATCTTCTTACAAACCCACTTAGATTTGCATTCTTGAGTAGTTTTTCATAGTCATAAGCATAAATATCAGCAATTACTATATTGTTTTTATTTATATAATTAGTAAACACCTGTCTTGCACTATCAATATTAGTTATATATTCCTCCCCATCTCTAAACGTTACTCCAAATAATTCTAAGTTAATTCTTTTAATAATATTATTACCACTGATTCCAAACTTACAAACTTTTTGTATTGCTTTTAAATCTATATCAGAATACTCCTTAAACATTCCTTTATTAAAACAATCTTTTATTATAATTAGTTTATCATCTTCATTATTTATAACTTTAGGAAATATATTATATTTTCCATTAATAATCCAATGTTCATATACTTCTAATACTCTATGATCCCTATGTAATATGTATATACTTTCACCATATTTATTAAACACTAATCTCAGATCATCATTATCATTCTTTATTGAATCCTTACCTCTTGTTTCTGTACAACTACAATTTCTACAGACTGTATAAAGTGGATATTCTTTTCCTGGATGGGGATTATTCTTAAAAAAATTAATATGGTAAGGATAATAATTATTGCATTTAGTACATTTTTGCCATACTATATCTGGTTCTATTTTTAAAACATATGTAATACAATCTCTAATATATTCATTATATTTATTTATTACTTCTACAGAAACATTCT
>Ga0209728_1002209_pt1 | contig 10172 bp, 7 predicted proteins | sample RifGroD1_FD_183997 | JGI IMG/M metagenome (GOLD analysis project Ga0209728, IMG submission 183997) | Groundwater microbial communities from Rifle, Colorado, USA - Groundwater D1 (SPAdes) (version 2) | ecosystem: Environmental > Aquatic > Deep subsurface > Groundwater | place: Rifle, Colorado... | reverse complement strand
CTAACAAGTAGTGGTCTTCCATTTTTTGTTACATAGAGAGTATCTTCTTCTGTCTCTGGTCTAATATCTATATACTCATCTATTGCCTTTTTAGCAGATTTGTTAATGGGAACTTTTCTTGAAGGATGACTTCCTGAAGCTTTAATATACAAAAAATCTATTCCTTCTTTTGTATTTCTTACATCCTCAATAGAGAGTGCTGCTAATTCTCCAATCCTTATACCTGTTTGAAGTAATACTTCAACAATAGAGTAGAGTCTAATATCAACCCTACTTACATCCCTTAATGCTCTGTATTCCATCTCAGAGAGTACTCTTGGAGGTTTAGTTTCGAATTTGGGATGAGCTAACTTCTCTGCAGGATTATCAGTGATAATAGAGCTTTCTAACATATATCTATAGAAAGTTCTAGTACTATTAATTTTTCTTGAAATACTCTTAGGTGTATAGTTGTTGTCCTGTAGGTGTTTCTTATATGCCTCTAAATCCGTAATAGAAGTGTCCTGTATTTTTCCTGTCCCTTTGCTTGAAAAGAAGTTAAGTAATTGCTCTATATCCTTAGCATAAGCGATAACGGTTGCTTCAGATCTGCCTTTACTCCTCAATTCTTGTGTAAAACTCTCTTGATATTTAGCAAATTCTGGGTTTGATATTCTTTCCAATTTCTAAAAAAGATACAATTTTAAATAGCCTAGTATGTAAACTATTAGATTATAGCACCCTCTCATAGAGAATATCAATAATAAAAACTACAGAGTCTCTTTGAAGGATTTCTTGTATTCTGATAATATTTTCGTATGGAGAAAAGAATTAATATAAAAAATAGAGAGAGAAGAGTAGAGAACGGAAATGGATTAGAGTTAGCCGATATATCTAATAATTGGTTATTTAAAATCTTTGCGATAGGTGTTTCCATTATTCTTCTGTTCTCTGTATATAATTCTGCTAAATTAACAATCCAAAAAGAAGAAATATTGAGCAAGGCAAAACAAGAAGTAGAAGATTTAAGAGTAACTAACCTAGAACTCTCTATCGGAATTAAAGAAATGTCTACTGATAAATATTTAGAAAAAGAAGCAAGGGATAGACTAAATTTTGGTGGTAAGGATGAAATAGTTTTTGTAATACCTGAAAATGCATTAGATTTAGCTAGGGAAGAAGTAAGTATATTAGTTAATCCTGTTAAAGAAAGTATATATATTAATGGGAATAATATAGAACAGTGGATTGATTTCCTAGTTTTGGGAATTTGAAATAGAGAGTCTTTTAGAGTATAATCTGTCTTGTCCCTATCGCGGGGTAGAGCAGTGGCAGCTCGTCAGGCTCATAACCTGAAGGTCGTTGGTTCGAATCCAACCCCCGCAACCATTTCCCTATCTTTTGTATGCAATATATGGCCAATTTCTACCCTTTTCATTTGTATCAAGTCCATAACCTTGTACCCAAAGATCTTCAATTGTAAAACCAAGGTAATGAATTGGAACTTTAATTTCTCTTCTATCTGGTTTTGAAAGAAAAGCGCATACCTTGAGAGATTTTGGTCTTCTTGCTCCTAGGATACCAAGTAGTATATCTATTGAATATCCAGTATCAACAATGTCTTCAACTATTATTACATGTTTTCCCTGCATAGGTATTCTTGAATCTAATGTAATCTGTGGCTCTCTAGTAGAGGTCATCTCTGAACCGTAGCTTGATACTCCAATATAGTCTATTAACAAATTAGGATGTTTTACTCTTCTAGATAGGTCAACCAGAAAAGGTGTAGCTCCCTTTAAAACTCCAAGAAGAAGTAGTGGAACCTCTTTTTCTCCTGAATAATCTTGAGTTATTTGTTCTCCAAGTTCACATACTCTTTGTTGAATATCTTCTTCCGTAAAAAGAATCTCAAAATTTGGGTCCTCTGCTTCTAATTTTTCTATCATCCCTATTGTTATCAAATTAACCCATAATTATACTCCATCTTCTAGAACGAAAGATATATTTATGATAGAATTGCTCTGTTGTTTTAATATATTAATGTTTTATTGATATGCCATTAACAGATCAACCAGTAAAAGGAATGTATATTAGGGATGAGAGTAGAATCTTCTTTCTTCAAGACCGTATGTTAAAGACTCAAGGTAGACAGGGAGGTCTAATCATTATGAAAATGAAAGCATTGGATAATGGACAAGTATTGAGTAAAACTGTTAAATCAGGAACTAAAGTAGAGTATATAAATCCTGAAACAAAGGAAGTACAGTATCTATATAACGATGAATCTTTCGTATATTTCATGGATATGGAAACATATGAAACCATTAATATCTCAAAAGATGTAGTAGGTGAGTACATTAACTTCCTAAAGGAAGGGGATAAAATGCTCATATTAACATATGAGGAGAAAGTATTGAGTATAAAAGAGAGTCCGTCAGTAGTTCTAAAGGTAATAGAGGCTGATGATGCTGTTAAGGGTAACACTGCTAATGCTGCTACCAAATTAGTTACTGTAGAAACAGGCTACAAACTTCATGTACCTCTTTTTGTTAAAAGTGGGGATAAAGTTAAGATAAATACTGAGACAGGTCAGTATTCTAGTAAAGCTAATTAGGGTACATAAAACCAATATTTTTGATATAATTACGAGTATCCGGTGGGATAGCTCAGTTGGTTAGAGCATGGGATTCATAAACCCAAGGTCGGTGGTTCGATCCCACCTCCCACTACCATTTCATTTCTTAAGAGAAAAATATGTCACAAAACAGCAAAGAGAACAGTATGAAAAGCAATATAATTAGGATTAAACCAAGAAAAAAATCCTTGCCTATTCCTACAATAGTAATCTTTTTAGTTATGTCTTTCCTTTTAACCATTGGTATAAATTCTTTCCTTAATTTCAATTCTAAGGGAGAGGAAATACCACTAAGTGAGATGGTTCTGTTCATTTCAGAGGGGGAGTACGAAGAAGTTACCTTAAGGGATGATATGGTTTTAATTACTCAAAGCACAGAAACGGCAGGAGAGGATACAACCATAAGTAAGTATTCCTTCATTCCTCAAGGAACAGATTTCTATGGAGTATTAGCTGATGCAGAGGTTGATATTAAAACTTTACAAAATGATTTCTATAAACCAAGATTAGGTATAACATTTGGAGATATTTTGTCCTTCCTCTTTTTAGGTGCAGGTTTAGTTTTAGTGTATATATTGATAAAGAACATGCAACAATCGGGTGGTAAGATTATGGATTTTGGGCAAAGTAAGGCTAGATTGCTTTTTGGTAAGAAAACAGGTGTAACATTTGAGGACGTTGCAGGTATAGATGAAGTCAAAGACGAATTAACAGAGCTGGTTGATTTTCTTAAAGAACCTAAGAAATATCTTAATATCGGTGCTAGAATTCCTAAGGGTGTATTACTTGCAGGTGCCCCTGGTACAGGTAAAACATTACTTGCAAGAGCTGTAGCAGGTGAGGCGGGCGTTCCATTCTTCCATACTTCAGGTTCTGAATTTGAAGAGATGTTAGTGGGAGCTGGGGCTTCAAGAGTAAGAGATTTGTTTAACAAGGCTAGAAAGGCATCTCCTTGTATCATCTTCATCGATGAAATTGATGCTGTTGCCAAAAAGAGAGGTACAGTTTTACACTCAGGAGCTGGTGAGCAAACTTTAAATCAAATATTAGTAGAGATGGATGGTTTAGAGGGTAGAGAAAATGTAATAGTATTGGCTGCAACAAACAGACCAGATGTACTAGATCCTGCAATATTAAGACCTGGTAGGTTTGATAGGATGGTTGTAGTTCCTATGCCCGATTACCAGGGTAGAAAAGAAATTATCAATGTTCATGCTAAAAACAAAAAATTTGAAGAAGGAGTAGATTTAGATGTAATTGCAAAAAAGACAACGGGATATTCTGGTGCTGATTTAGAGAATCTTTTAAATGAAGCCGCCATTATGGCAGTTAAAGAGGGCAAGAAAAAGGTAGATCAAGGTGATCTTTTGGAAGCATACCTTAAAGTAAAACTAGGAAGAAAGAAAAAGGGAGCAATAAATGAGGATGATATTAAAGTAACTGCTTACCATGAATCAGGTCATGCAATTGTTTCCAAATTCACAAAATACTCTACACCAGTTGAACAGGTCTCTATAATCCCTAGAGGTATGAGTGGTGGAGTAACTGTATATCTTCCAGAGGATGATAAAAAATATCTTTACAAAGATGAGATGCTTGCTAATTTAAGATCTGCAGTTGGTGGTAGGGCAGCAGAGGAGATTTTCATTGGGAGAATAACTTCTGGAGCATCTGCTGATATAGAGCATGCTACATCTTTAGCTAGGGAGATGGTAACTCAATTCGGTATGTCCGATAAGTTAGGTATGGTTAAATATGGTGATGTAGAAGAGACTAAGCATTTAGGGTATACATATGGTGGAGGTAGAGATTTTAGTGATAAGTATGCAGAAATGATAGATGCTGAGGTTAAGAATCTAATTGATGCTGCATATAGAGATGCTAAAAAGACTCTTACGGATCACAAGGAGTATGTAGAAAAATTAGTTAAGAAACTACTTGAGCAAGAGGTTGTATCTCGAGATGAGTTTGATGCCCTCTTTGTTTAGTCGTTTGTAGTTGTTAACTCTGTTTAGTAGAATAGAGTGATATATGATAAAGAATTCTAACAAGGAAATTTTTTTGGCCATTGATGCTAATGCCATCATACACAGGGCATTTCATGCATATCCATCTACATTACAAACTGCAGAGGGTTTACAAGTAAATGCAGTATACGGCTTTACGGTCATGTTGCTAGAGGCATTAAAAATATTCGGACCGAAGTATGTGCTGTGTGCGATGGATACCCATGCTCCAACATTTAGACATGAGATGTATACGGAGTACAAGGCTACTAGAAAGCCTGTAGATTTGTCTTTGATAGACCAATTTCCACTGGTAGAAGAAATTCTTAAGGCATTTAATATTCCCGTGATAAAAAGGGAGGGTTTTGAAGCCGATGATATTCTGGGAACTGTTTCTAAGTATGTTTTAGATGGAAGGTGGAGTAAGGAAAATATTGATATGTATATCTTAAGTGGAGATAGGGATTTACTTCAATTGATTAATGACAATGTTTTTGTATGTTTACCTAATGGGAACTTTAGAAATATAGTGGTATATGACAAGGATAAAACATATGAGAAGTTCGGATATACTCCGGAGCAAGTAGTAGATTACAAGGCTTTGGTGGGAGATGCCTCAGACAATATACCAGGTGTTAAGGGTGTTGGAGACAAGACAGCATTGGAGTTACTTAATAAATATCAAACCTTGGATAATATATATAAAAATATAAATGAGGTAGAGGGTAGATTTAAGAAATTAATAGCAGAAGGTATAGAACAGGCTGAATTTAGTAGAAAACTTGCAACAATCAGCACAGATGTTGATATGGATGTACATCTTACAGATTGTATTTTAAAAAATTTGGATAGGGGATTACTAGATAGTACCTTTAAGAAATATGCCTTTAAATCATTAATGAGCAGATTAGATGAAATCTTTGGAAAGGAAATATTACCAACCAACACATCACAATTAGATATGTTTGGAAGAGAAGAGAGGGAGAGTGTATGGTCTGATGAAAAAGAGAGTGAAAAGATACTTGCGAAAAGTGAGGAATTAAGGATTGCATATATTAACGGAGAAGAATCCTTAGCTGGTGAGCCATTTCTGTGTATAAGGAGCCTTAATGAGAAGAAAGAATCTCAAGATCTTTTAACAAAACCTTTTGATATTTTTAAATATATTAATAATCAGAAAGTAATACTTTACAACTTTGAAGAGTTAGTTACATACTCTGACAATGTAAATACCCAAAGACTTTCTAAATACTTCGATATCCTCTTAGTAGAGCATATGCTTCACTCAGAAAGAAGAAGTGTAAGAGTAAAAGATTTAGCTTTTGAATACTCTACAAAGATACTCAGTGAAAAACTTCCTACCTCTGAAATGTCAAATATATTAGATGTATTAGAGGATACTTACCTGTCACAACAGGACAAGATTAATAATCTTGAACTGTATGAATATACTAAACAGAGTATAGAGACCTTCCTTAAGGTAAAAGAGAATCATTTGGTTACTGTATTAAATGAAATAGAATTACCAATATCTGTAATTCTTTCTAAAATGGAGAAGCGTGGTATTAAATTGGATAGAGATAAATTAACTGTCCTAAAGGGTGATATAGTAGGTGAGATTGAGAAATTAACTAAAGAAATATACAGTATTGTTGGACATGAATTCAATATTAATTCTCCAAAGCAACTCTCCGATGTGCTTTTTAGAGAACTAGATTTACCAAACAAATCCAAGGGGAGCACTAGGGAGTCAGTACTTGATGGTATGTTAGGGATGCATCCAATAGTTGAACATCTTTACTTTAGAGAAATGACCAAAATATTGAACACATATGTTGAACCCCTGTATACCAATGGTACTCAGAAAGATGGTGACTACGCCATCCATACAGATTTTAAGCAAACAGGTACAACCTCTGGTAGATTCTCTTCTGTAAATCCAAATTTACAAAATCTTCCTCTTGATGGGGCTTGGGCAAAGAGAGTAAGAGAGTGCTTTGTTGCAAGAGAGGGGTATAAATTACTGGGTATGGATTACTCTCAAATGGAATTAAGGATAATGGCTGATATATCTAATGACAAATTACTAATACAAGACTTTGTTAATGATATAGATGTACACTCTGCTACAGCAGCAAGAGTGCTTAACAAGAAGATTGTTGATATATCACACAAGGAGAGAAGTCTGGGTAAAACAGTAAATTTCGGGATGATATTTGGTCAAACTTCGTTTGGACTCTCTTCCCTTTTGGGAATTGATAGAGATACAGCAGGTGAATATATATCGGCATATTTCGAAAATTACAAAGGAGTAGAGGAATATATGAGAAAGACTGAGTATGAAGCATTTGAAAAGGGATATGTACAAACAATGTTTGGTACAACAAGAAATATATCAGGAATACGTTCAAAAAACAGAAGATTAAGATCTGCTGCAGCAAGAGAGGCTATAAATATGCCGATACAGGGTAGTGAAGCAGACATAATGAAATTAGTAATGAAAAATCTTTACGATTACATACAAGAGAAATATGAGGAGAAAGGACATATATTACTACAAATACACGATGAAATTGTATTTGAAGTAAAGGAAGAGTTAGTAGAAAAATTCGCATTAGAGGCAAAAGACATTATGTTGGGTACAGTTGTATTAGAAGTTCCTTTTGATGTACATATATCAATTGGAAAATCTTTAGCTGAACTTAAATAGATAAATTTTAAGGATATTTAGATGTTTAAAAAAATCTTTTACATAATTTCTATACTACTTGGTATAGCAGTTGTCCTTAAAGTGTCCAAACCTAATAAAGAGTACAAGGAGGATTTAGAGCTCTTTGTACCAGTTGAGATAAAGCCAATCCCTAAACCTGCTAAGAGGAAGAATCTAAAGAACTTAAATAGTAGACAATTGGAGATATTAAAACTTTTAGAAAAGAGAAAAGTATTGTTACCATCAGATATATATACTTTACATCCACAGGTTTCTACAAGAACATTGAGAAGAGATATGACATCTTTAGTAAATCTAAATCTAGTACAACAAGAGGGTAGTACTAAGGATACTAAATATATTTTAATCGGATAGTATATGCATAAATACTTAGAGCTTTGTACTCTCTTTGAAAAGGTAGAATCTTTACAGTCAAGAACGGAAATGTCTTTAGAGATTGCTGAGTTTTTTAAAGAGTGTAGTAGTAAAGAGGTAGAGATAATTTCATATATGATACAGGGTAGAGTAGCCCCTTTCTTTGTTAATGCTGAGTTTAATTACTCTGAGAAGAGTTTAGTAAATTTACTGACAGAATATACATCTTTAGATGTTGAAGAACTAAGAAAAGAGAGTGGAGATATAGGGGATACTATGTACAATATATGGCTAAAACGTCCTAATGAAGCCAAATCTTTAGATATCTCTGAAATATATGAAATACTTTGGAATATTATTAACACTTCAGGCACTGGTTCTATATCCAGAAAGAATAAAATAATATTAGAATGTTTAAAGAATTTGAACCCCTTGGAGTCTAAATATTTTGTACGTACGATTTGTGGTGAATTGAGATTAGGGTTGAGTACAAAAACTCTGCTTGAAGTTTTCTCATTTACTGTAGTTGGAGATAAGGGTTTGAAACAAATATTAGAACAGGTATATGGAGTATGTGCTGATATAGGGTATATTGGGGGTAGGGTAGTAGAGTCTAAGGGAAAAGACTTAGAGGATATTCAAGCAATACCAGGTATTCCTGTCCTCTCAAGGTTAGTTCAGAGAGTCAAAAGTTTCGAAGAGCTTAATAATAGATTTAGCGATTATGTATATCTACAGCCTAAATTTGATGGTTTAAGGTGTCAGATACACAAATGGGACAATACTCAGGTAGCGAAAGAGGGGCTAAGGGATAGGGTATGGCACAAACACTTAAATTCAAAGGTACAGGAAACAGGCTCCTTGTTTGGTAAAGGTATTATTAATCAGTATGAGGTAAGGCTTTTTACAAGGAATTTAGAAGATGTTACAGAAATGTTTCCCGAAATAGTTGAGTCTGCAAGAGATTTAAAGCAAACTTCTTTTATCATGGATTCTGAAATAGTAGGTTGGGACTACAAAAAAGATACTTTTCTGTCATATCAAGAGACAATGCAAAGGAGGAGAAAGTACTCTGTAGAGAGTATGAAAGAAGAAATACCAGTAAAGGCATTCGTTTTTGATCTACTATATTTAGATAAGGAATCGTTAATATCCAAAGATACCGAATTCAGAATTAACACACTAAGTAAGATACTGGAGAATACCCACGGGGGTATGGTGTTGGCGGAGAGTATAAATACTTTAATAGGTAAAGAGGTAGAAGAATATTTTAATGAAAGTATTAAAAAGGGTCTAGAAGGTATCATAGTTAAAGATTTAAAAGGTGGGTATCGACCTGGTACAAGAAATTATGAATGGATTAAGATGAAAAAAAGTATGGAAAAAGACTTGGTAGATACTGTAGATATGGTAGTTGTAGGATACTACAAAGGCTCTGGTAGAAGATCTGAATTTGGTTTGGGTGCAATACTGGGTGCTATATATAATGAGGAATTGGGGGTATATGATGCAATATGTAAAATTGGAACAGGTATGAACGATGAAATGCTTAGAGATTTAAACAGTAAGCTCTCTGTTGAGAGTAATAAGAAGCAACCGAAGGATGTTAGAGTAATAGATAATCTAAAACCTGATGTATGGGTTAATCCAAAATATACAATAACGGTAGATGCAGATGAAATTACAAAAAATATATCTACAGGTAAAGAATTGGTAGGTGGAGGGCTCTCTTTAAGGTTCCCTAGATTAATAGAATTTGATAGAGATAAAGGGATAGAAGATCTCACTACAGTAGGGGAATTAGTAGAAATGTACAATATGAGAAAAAACAGTTAAAAGATACTTGCATCCGCAGATTTAGTATGTTAGAATTGCCTCACGAGTTTGGGATAAACGAGAAAGGTTTCCTCTTAGAGATTTTCTCTAAAGAACACATTAATCAGTCTAGTATTTATATAGATAGATCCTACTCAGCTCCTTAAAAGTTGAAGAGTGACAGGAAGTCGAAATATATTCGTATATTGACTTTCTAATAAGTGTGTGTGATTTGGGTCACACAATTCATTAAAGTCTAAGTAAATCCAATCTAGCGTTGATTGGTCTGTGTTTTTTAAACAGCTTTGGGCTGTTTAAGTAAATATTTGTTTAAGTCAAACGTTTTTCAATGAGAGTTTGATCATAGCTCAGGATGAACGTTGGCTGTGTGCCTAAGGTATGCAAGTCGAACGGTCCTATTCTGAATTTCTGAGACTTCGGTCGATGATTTTCTATTTAGGATAGTGGCAAACGGGTGAGTAATACGTAGATAACTTGCCTTGAAGTCGGGAATAGCTCGTCGAAAGACGGGGTAATATTCGATAGTCTCTATTCACGTTAAGTGTTTTAGAGTAAAGCTTTTGCGCTTCAAGAGAGGTCTGCGTCCTATCAGCTAGTTGGTGAGGTAATGGCTCACCAAGGCTAAGACGGG
>Ga0209728_1002206_pt1 | contig 10178 bp, 7 predicted proteins | sample RifGroD1_FD_183997 | JGI IMG/M metagenome (GOLD analysis project Ga0209728, IMG submission 183997) | Groundwater microbial communities from Rifle, Colorado, USA - Groundwater D1 (SPAdes) (version 2) | ecosystem: Environmental > Aquatic > Deep subsurface > Groundwater | place: Rifle, Colorado... | reverse complement strand
TAGTACGAAAAGGCGCAAATGTCTAATGTGTGGTAAACGATTTCTAAGCACATGGAATGGTAACAGGCGATGTCCGGTGTGTAATCTGAAAATTACACAAGCCGCGGACAATACGTACTATGAAGCTCTTATTTATGGGCGAGACGTAAACAGTAATACTAAAGTCAACAGCGAGAATAATTAGGAGTATGTTATGCACGAGATGAGTTCATTCGCAAAAACAATTATGGAACAAAAATATTCCCACAAAAAAAGTGATGGGTCCCTTGAGACGTGGGATGAGATAGCGAAAAGGGTCGCTGAGAACGTAATGGGCGCGATAAATGCGCCGAAGGAGTTAATAGACGCGGTTCGGAAGGTTACTACTGAGAAGAAATTTATGCCTGGCGGCAGGTATTTGTATGCGTCGGGGAGGCCCTATCACCAAGTCTGTAATTGTTTACTCCTTTCTGCGGAAGACAGCCGTGAGGGGTGGGCGGAACTGCTGAGAAAAGCGTCTATGGCTCTCATGACGGGCGCGGGTATCGGGGTGAACTACAGTAAGGTGCGGCCTGAAGGTGACTTAATAATGAAAACAGGTGGCATTGCGACAGGGCCGCTTGCGCTTATACAAATGGTGAACGAGGTGAGTCGGGGTGTGATTCAGGGCGGATCTCGAAGGTCCGCAGTACTCGCCATACTCTCATGGAAACACCAGGATATCTACAAATACATCACTATAAAAAATTGGCCCGACCACATCAGGGAACTTAAGGGCAAGGATGTGAATTTCCCGGCCACCATGGACGGCACAAACATCTCGGTTCAGTTGGACGACGAGTTTTTCGAGGCTTTCCATAATACGAGTCATACGCTGCATCCACACGCAAGTTCTGTATACTGGGCGGTTATCGGGCAGATGCTACAAACGGGTGAGCCTGGGTTTACGGTGGACGTGGGGGTTAATCATGGGGAGACGTTGAGAAATGCGCCGGTGTCGGCGGATACGCATGTGTTGACGCTGAACGGATACGTGGCAGTACGGACGATTGTAGACATCCCTGTTGTTATTTGGACAGTGTAATGTTTGAGAGGACGATGAGGGATGCGTCCATAGTGAGGGTTTCACTGTCTAACGGAAAGTTTATAAAATGTGAGCCAAGTCATGAATTTTTGATAGAATTTCGCCGCAATGACTGTGTTGGCGGTGAGTGTATTGGCATTGATCGTATTAAGGCGGGAAGTTTGAGGCCCGGAGATATTTGCCATACAGGAATTACCGATGCAGGGATTGAGTGTGGCGGAAAGATGGTCGTGGTAGATAGCGTGGAATTTCTCCATGAAAAGGAAGACGTCTACTGTTGTAACGTCGGCGCTGAAGAGCATTCTTTTATGGCCGAAGGCGTAATAATCTCGAATTGTGGGGAGATAACTGCCGCCGATTCGGACGACATCTGCAACTTGGGATCCGTCAACATGGCCAGAATCAGCAGCCTGGAAGAAATGAGAACGGTTGTTGCACTCGGAACAGCATTCTTACTGGCCGGCTCTGTCTATAGTGACGTCCCTTATGAAGAGGTGCGTAAGGTGCGTGATAAAAATCGCAGGCTTGGACTCGGGCTTATGGGACTGCACGAGTGGCTGCTTATCCGTGGCAAGGCATATGGGCCTGACGAGGAGTTAGAAAGGTACCTTGAAATATATGCGGGGAATAAAGAGATTGCCGCAGGCTACGCCGATGCGTGGGGATTAAGCCGTCCGGTTAAGACGCGGGCAATAGCTCCAACGGGCTGCCAGGCTGGAGACACGCTAATCGTTACAGAGAACGGAATATTAACATTGAATGAACTGGGTCGTGCAGGTGGAGAACAGTGGCAATCTTTAAATGTAAAAGTATCCCAGGAAAATGGCGCAAAGACAGCTTCCAGGTTTTATGTTAATGGTTTAGCCAAGACAAAGAAGATTCAACTTTCCAGTGGCATTATTTTGGAAGCCACTCTTAATCATCGGTATAGAAAATTACATGCCAACGATTATGTATGGGCGAGTGTAGGCTCTCTTGATCCCGGCGATAAGCTAGTTGTGTCTCTTGGCGGGTATAACAAGTCTGCCGAACCGCCCTTATTGCCCGTCAGAAAGATCCATCCAAACGAGGATATCGCTGGATTCCCTGCGCAAATGAATCCGAATTTAGCAAGATTTCTGGGAATCTACTACGCAGACGGCAGTATTCATAAAAAGGGGATCAGAATAGCATGTAATGCAAAAGAGGAAGGATATAAGGAGGTTGGAAGACTTGGGACGGAACTGTTCTCTGTAGAGCCTACTTATGACGATAACGGAAGAAATTGTATGTCGATTTGTTTCAATTCTTCCCAGCTTTTAAGATGGTTGTATCTGAACGGACTGGACAAGTCGTGCTCCGTCGATATGGAAATGCCTATGGTAATCAGATGCTCTTCGAAGGATTCTATCAATGCCTTTTTGGATGGGTATCACTTTGCTGATGGCTCACATACAGGTGAGGTGCGGTATATAGACACGGTTAGCGGTAAATTTGCAAGGCAGTTAATTGCTATCATCAGGGCGCTCGGATTTGATGCGTCTATAGGCAGGAATAGGTCTGGGTATGGATCTGAAATGTACAGGGTCAGGTGGGTGTTGACCAAGAGAAAAGACGAGACCCTCAACGATACTATATCGTTGAAAAGATTGGGGCTGTTTAACTGCACGGTTGATACCGTGGTTTCCATCGAGGGGTCTGAAGCGTACACATTCGATATCGAAGTGCCCGAGAATGGCACGTATATAGCTAATGGCGTTGTATCTCACAATACAACGGGAATTGTCGCAGAGACAACGACCGGTATTGAACCAATCTTCTGCGCTGCGTATAAACGGCGGTACAGGAAGGGGTCCACGCTGGTGGAGTATCAGTATGTGCTTGATCCTACGGCGAAAAGGCTCGTAGAAAGCGGGATAAGCCCTGATGTCATAGAAGATGCATATATCTTATCGGAAAATGTGGAGAGGCGTGTGGCGTTTCAGGCGTGGATCCAAAAATATGTAGATCATGGGGTGTCCTCTTGCTTAGCTGTTGGGCATTCTATGATACAAACGGATAAGGGGTTGTTTGAGATAGAGGAGCTTGCGTCTCATGCAGAGATTAAGCAGTTTGCGCCACCTGGATTCGATTTGTGTTCTGTAAATAAGGGTGGAGAGATGGCGTCTGTAAGCGCTGTATATAACAACGGAGAAGCCGAAGTGTTATCCATAGAGTGTGGTGGTGGATATGAAATAAGGTGTACCCCAAACCACAAGGTGGCTGTTTTGGGTAAAGACTATGAATTGTCTTGGGTTGAGGCAAAAAATGTTGTAGTAGGGGATTGTATGGTTGGCAGGAAAGGTTTAAATCTGTTTCCCCCGTTTACCACGGATAAGAAAAAATTATCGCTCATGGTTGGTTCAGAGTTCTGTTATTCAAAAAAAACAAGCTCAAAAAATCTTAAGATTCCGGAGCGAATGTCCCCTCGACTCGCAAGGCTCTTGGGTTATTTGTGTTCCGATGGCCATGTTGGTGTGAATGGGATTGGAATGACCCAGCAAGAAAATAACGCCCTGTTTCATTTTAAGGAAATAGTAGAGGACTTGTTTGGGGTTGCTGTTGCCATAAATGAGGATAAGCGTAGTAAGGGTTTGTATCTGGCGGTGGTTAACTCTAGGGAACTAAGAGATTTTATGTTATGGCTAGGGATTACCGGACATGACAATATTAAAGTACCTTTGTGTATAAGGAAGAGCGGGCGGAATTGTGTGTTGGAATTTATTCGTGGCGTTACGCTTGATGGTTACGTGAGCGATGGCAGTATTTGTGTTGCCTCATCTGTTAGTAAGAAGTATCTCCAGCAATTACAGATGATGCTTCTTAATATTGGTATAAAAGCAGGTGTTTCGAAGGCAAGTGATGCCGGAGAAAGGTTGTTTCCTAGTGGCAAAACGTACGAAACAAAAACAGCATGGAAGTTAATTGTCAGCGATAATAGAGAGGTTGCGTTGTTTTCTACTACGATTGGTTTTGCGGAGGACAGGAAGACGCAAGAGTTGCTTAGGAAGTATAAAAGAACGAGCCGCACTAAAGTGTTGGGGGAAATACCGGACTATGGGCTGAGGGATCGTTTCTTAAAAGAAATACTGCCAGGTGTCAGATCTAACAAATTGTATACGTATTTCCGAAGTATGGTATGTAATGGGCGGCACGGGATGTTGCTAAACAGGGAGTCGGTGATCGAAATGGCAGACATCGGTATGCATGTTCCTCCCTGTGTGATCGATAATACATATACGTTTCATCAGATAAAGTCGGTAAGTAAGTCCCGGAACGCTCAGACTTACGACCTGAGCGTTCCGAATGGAAATAGTTATATAGCAAATGGGTTCATATGCCATAACACTATTAATCTCCCCGCCTGGGGCACAGAACAGAACAACCAGGACAAGGTTATGGCTTTCGGAAACATGCTTATTAAATATCTTCCGCAGTTAAGGGGAATAACGGCCTACCCTGACGGGGCGCGGGCAGGACAACCATTAATTCCTGTAAAATATCATACGGCGGCAAAGCATACCGGGCAGGTGTTTGTGGAGACTGTGGATGTGTGTGATTTGAAAGGCGGGAGTTGTGGGGCGTAATCACGAATTATAATTTTAGATTTACGATTTACTATTTGCGAGATGTGTTTCCTACTTTGGGGGAAGTTATGGGCCTAATCAACGATATGGGCGGAATTTGGTCAAAATCCGGCTCTAAGTCCGGCTCGTTTATCGACAAGGCGTTGAATGTTGCCGGGAAGGTTACCGACACGGTCAACCAAATCACAAATGTGTTTACCACTGCAAAAGAGCATAAGAATGTCATTACTGATTACCGGAAGGCATCGGTACACCTGCCCAAATACTATAAGGCGGAGGATATGGAGATGGTTGCCACCATCGAGGTGGTTAAGGCGGTAGACTCAGATACTGAGTCTACCGGGGACAATAAGACTTCAAAGAATCAGTTCGTGAATGATTTATTGAGTGGTAAGGCCAAAGATACATTTATCTTGAAAAATATCCAGGAGTCATTCAGTGAGCGCCACCAGGTAATTGAAACATTTGGGGAAGACTTTGCAGTCTTCCTAACCGGTGAGAGGCCGAAGATATTCGCATACAGCGGTATGCTCGTGAATGACGCATACCGGGGATGGAAATCGAGTTTTGTCGCCGCATATCAGGAATTACTGCGCGGAAGTGAGCTCGCTAAACGGAGGCGCAAGGTATGTCTTACCTACGATTACGTGACTGTGCAGGGATATATACTCGAGCTCGTGACCAACACACAGTCGTCCGACGATGTAGACGTGCCATTTTCGTTTCAAATGCTCATTACGGATTATGAGGACCTTGGCATTGAGATGTTTAGCGAGCCGCCAATTTACGGAGGCCAGCTTGGGTGGTCGCTTGAAAGTTCTGCGTTATCAAGGCTTGGCTCAGGATTGCTGACGTCATTTGTCCCCGGGCTCGAAGGTTCCGGGTTTGAGCCGGTTGTTGGTGGACTGGTTGATGATTTGATGAATAAGTTTGTTTCGAAAAAAACGAATAAGAAGACGTCCGATCGGCTGTCAAAGGGGAGCGATGTCTATGGCTCGGCGTCAAAGTCAGCGGGTACGATATCTGGCTTATTGGGTGGTAGTGCCTTTGGTGCAAAGGCTGCAACGAGCTCAACCAAGGCACCGGCTACTGCCGCCCTTTTGAACACGGCCTCTGATTCAGTGTCCGGCAATTTCGGGGACATGGTGTCGGATATAAACAATACGAATAAACAGTACTCTAATGCCTGAAGAATTTAGCGACACGATCAATATAGTCGATACGACCTTACAGCCGAAGGTTAATCTTTCGGTAGAAGCAGAATCCGTGCTTGGCAGCACGGTATCGATTGCTGAGGCTGTAAGGTTATTGGAACAAACCGGCCAGGGGTATTTAGCAAATATTCCTTTAATGAAAGCATTAAGCGTGGGGGATTCTCCGGAGAATCCCTATCGCCTAGACCACCAGAAGCTGTTTGATGTTTTTTTGTCGGAGGGAGGCAAGATCAAAGAAAGAATACAGAAGAGTTATAACGAAGTTGTTGGGCTGGTTAATCTGTCAGAAGTAGGAAATGTGCAAGGTGTTAAGCAACTAACTGAGTACAAGAAAAGACTGAGCGATTCGATCGGGATGCTCCTTGAAGGGGGGGAGCATCCGCTTCTAAACGAAGTCGTGAGATTGTTTGTCCAGTATCTACAAACCGCTTATATACTCATGGGTAGACAACATTGACGTTGGGAGATTTTCGGCTATATTATTAACATGGAAATGGTAAAGATTAACAATTGAGGACTATTTATGGCGCATCAAGGCGACAAGAGAAGAGTGGGGTCTATTACAGAGGACAGGGTCGAAAATATCATGCGATGCCTATTAGATGAATATCACAAAAAGATAGATGCCCTTTGCGAGAAGAACATTAAAACGGGTGTGTTGGAGCATGAAAAAAATAACGGTCATATAACAAACACTGAAAAGACCATGATGTACGACAGTATGAACTACATCAAAAATAAAAAGGAAATGAGCGCCCTGCTTAAGTGGTGCCTTTCTGTCCCACTCATTGGGTTAATCGCAGAAAGGTGTATTAGTTATTTGACACACAAGGGTCCGTAGTTAGGCCTCTGCTGCGAGAGATCTCTGGTTATAGTTATAATAGAAAGGAAGGGTTTATGGAAAACGTAAATGGTGTAAATATTTCTGAATCTGCTGCGCTTGTTAACCGGCTTGCGCAGCAGATTGATAGCGGCGCCGGGGTGACTAGGAGGCAGCAGCGTCAGATGAAAAGAGACGAGGCGAGGCGTCTTCGTGAACAGGCGTTTATTGCACATCAGCCGGTGACAAGGGCGGAGATACAGCAATTAATGAACGGCTTTGTTCGCCTTGCCAAAGAAGTATCTGATTATAAAGGTTTTGTGAGCAATATATTCTTTGTGTTGGACCACAAAGGCGTGATTTCGCTTAAAGAGATGGACGAAATCGCGAAATTAAAAAATCGTGAGTTAAAGGAGTTTGGCGAAATAGCAGGAAATAAAGACATCCCCTTACCTGAGAAAATAGAACTTGCGAAGCAGAAGGGGTTATCACAGGTGTTTATTGATATGCTTGCTGCTCCCGAGCAGGCGCATCACCCACAGGTACAACCTGTGGGCACATAAGGAGTGGACACTCCAGGCCGGTTGACAACGGCGCAGCAAAATAAGAAGCCAGATAAATATTAAATCAAATATTATTTATGCCTACTTGGGGTCAAGCAAATAACAGATACTCTAAATTTAGTGATGTCTATGGGACGGCCAAAAAGTCCGCTTCTACCGTAAAAGGCCTTATTGGCGGGTCGAAAAAAAGCAAAACCGCGAGCGGCACATCAAGTAGCGCCGACGCCGGCGGGACACAGACCCAGAGTTCGTCGACTTCGTCTGACTCTGAAAAGAAGCTAACAACGAACAACATTGCAATCTATCAGGAGTTTAAGTTGTACATAGAGGGCGAGGAGTGCCCGTTTGAATCAGCATCTATCTCTTACGGAGTGAGTAGTATACCGGCGATGACTTTACAGCTAGTGCCGTATAAAATACTCCGTAATCTTGGAGAGCGCACGAAGGTGCATCTATTTTTTACCGACCCGGTAGATGGCGAGGAACGATTGTTGTTCGACGGTGAAATCAGCGGTGTAGGGTATACGAAGAACCCAACAGCGCAGACCCTCACCTACAGTGTGACACATGTAAGTAATTATCTGAATGAGATACTTATGAGCTTCTTCGACATATCGGCTTACGCTGTTGCATTTCCACCACTTTACACGCAAACGCTCGGCGCTAAAATGGAGACCGATTACAGCAGGTATGAAGACGCTACCCTTGAAAACATTTTCAAGGTTGACTCGCTTGCCAATATCGGTTCATTTCAGGAGATATTCGCAAAGGTGTTCGAGGAGATATTTAAGGTTAAATCAGGGGAGGAAGAACTCAACGCCACGCTTAAATATTTTAAGAAGAAGGTTGACGAGTGGAAGTTAGATAAGAGAATAACAACGTTGCCAACCGCAAGCAAAGAGGTGGATACGGTTTTTAAGCTGGAAGATTTTATCGCGTCAGAGAACGCGCTCGCAATGCTGCTGAAAGAGGTCAAAAAGATCGATGGGTTCCACAGCGTGTTTGAAATTCTGAATGAGGTGTTCAGACAGATACTCTACTATCCAATAATTCTATCGGCACCTTACCTGTACGAAAGTGAGCAGTTGCAGACAATTTTGTATAAGCCGCAGGCCCTCTTCGTGTTGCCTCCTATATGCAATGTGATATGGCCATCCATGTACACCGTGTTTTCTTATTCGAGAAACTATAAAAGTATCCCGACAAGGCTCTTTGTACGAGCAGGCATAGAACGGTTGGTGTTCTCTTCGAGAGAAGAAACAGCAGTCTCGGAGCTCGTGGCACAGTATTTCTGGGCGCCGGAAGATCTGCGGAAAGAAATTGAAGGGACGGGGAAAAAGGTTGAAACGGAATACGATATCCTCAACAGGTATGCCTGGACTTACACAGACACGGTGAAACTTAAGGAAGAAATTGATCTTCACAGGTCGCTGTTGAAAGCTGTGTCTAGGCAGGAGACAGATGTTGGGGTTAGGCTTTCGCAGCCAGCCAATAATGAGTTTTTTACAAGATATACAGAATGGTTGATTGCCGGTGATTATACAGGGCAGACTAAGGATTACCCTTATTTAAATAAGGTAGAGAACGCAAAGGATAAAATCGGACAACTGGCCGATTACGAACTTGCCCGGCAGCAGTTCGAGACCCAAGCGGTGAGTATGGTTATGGTGTTTAACCCGTACCTGGTGCCTGGGTTTCCAATACTCATAATGGATAAGGCGGAATCCGGCATGCACGTATACGGCTATGTTTCTGATATCGCCCATACCATCAGCGCTGCTGCCGGGTGTAGCACTACGGTAGATATCGGATATATCCATCAATACGATGATATTCTCCGTGACCACAAAACAAAAGAGGCAATCAAGAGATTTATTGTTGCCGAGGACGTCTGGGCAGACGAAGACGCTGTCTATGAAAGACTTCTGGGTGTGAAAAGCATCAAAAGTGCCTCTTTTAATACGATAGATGACGAAAAGAAAAAAGACGACCCGACCGAGATTGCTGAAAATATAGCCGAGAACATGGAGAAAGACGGCTTCCATGACTATATTTATAATGCGTATATTAGGTCTGGCAGAAAAATTGTTACAAAAACAGAATACGACAAGTTTGTTGATATAGAAAAGAATATATCAGAAACTGCGCTAAAGAGCCGCAAAAAAACACAGGAAAAAGTAAAACAATACAGGTCGTGGGTTTCTAAAAGGGTGGCTGGCAGCCCTGGGTTAGAGGAGACAGAAGAGAAGGATAGCGGTTCTTCTCCCACTTCAGATTCGACGAGTGTGGTTTCGACATCGGACACGCCAGGTGCTTCTGCTGACACTGGGACAATCGCGTCTGAGACAGCAGGAAAGAAGAGAGCTGCGGCTACCTGGTCAGACGAGGAGGTAAGCGAAACGGATAAAGCCAAGGATCCGGAGTTCTATAAACACATGGAAGCTAAACGAAACAGGAAAAAGATTGGGTGGTGACAGGTTTCGAGCTTCAGTATACGGGAGACTGGTCTATGACAGCAGCCGAATTGGTTTGCAAGCTTTCTGAGTGCGGTTACAGGTTTACTTTGGCCGGTGATAACATCATCCTGAAACACACAGGCAGGGATGAACCAAAGGCAGACGAGGTTTTGCCTTTGGTTAACGAGTTAAACCAGAATAAGCCTGCGGTAATACAATATTTAAAAAGCAAACATCCTTCAACCCTCTTCTGGGATACCAATAACGATATCGAAAGGTTGAAAACAGATTGTGCCGTTGCGCACAATCTGTTACTGGACGCCCACGGCTTATGTTGTCGTGCACTCGCCGTTTATAGGCAAACGCTTGGCCAGCTAGCGGATGCGCGCTGGTATTTTGGTGAGGCCAGAAACCGCCTGGCTGCCGAGGTCGCCTGCGAGGAAATTCAAAGCTACTT
>Ga0209728_1002205_pt1 | contig 10180 bp, 23 predicted proteins | sample RifGroD1_FD_183997 | JGI IMG/M metagenome (GOLD analysis project Ga0209728, IMG submission 183997) | Groundwater microbial communities from Rifle, Colorado, USA - Groundwater D1 (SPAdes) (version 2) | ecosystem: Environmental > Aquatic > Deep subsurface > Groundwater | place: Rifle, Colorado... | reverse complement strand
TCAAATTAATCAAGAATTGAAAGGGGAAATTTAAGATGTTAAAATTCAATATTGTTACTGCTGACGAGATTTGGAGTACAGGAAGAATATCATTTAAGTTTATCTTTGATTCTAAGATGGATTACAATAATCACGCTAAAGTTAAAAATTGGGGTGCGATTATTAGAGAATCTGATAATAGTATTTTAGTCAATGTATTTAACAGTGATGGAATTGTTTTTGGATGGGGAAACGATACAATGGATGAAGATAAATGGATTACTGAACTTTTAAAAGAATTACCAGGTTGCTCTTTACTTATGAATAAAGAAGACGCTGAAGTTTTTAAGAAGTATTGTGACCAATTAAAATACGAATACACATTTTTACATGTTGAAGGTTTTCTTAAAACGGCATAAATGTCTAATTTTAAGGGTGGGAGGTTTAAAATGAACAAAAATGAAATCGAAAAATTACTAAAAGGTGAAACTGTTAAGGTTGGTAAAAATAAGATTTATCTTGAAGAAGAATTTTTTTGTAGTTGAAAAATACGAATATACGAATGATGGTATTGATGTATATAGTGTTAATGATGGTTATAAAAGCATTGAACTTGCTATCAAAATGGCGAAAACGTTATAATTGACTTGACAAAGGGCAAGCAATTAAAGGAGAAGATTAGAAGATGTTAACTTTACCAGATAAATTCAAGTTTAAAAGTACAGTTAAAGGAATGCAAGAAGTAATATATACAGTAATTAAAGCCGAAAACAGTTATGTTATTACATGGAATTTTTTAGGAGAGCATAGGGATATGGTAATGAGTGCAGAAGATATGAATTATCATTTTAATCAAAATGAGTATGAATTTGCTTATGTGTAATCCTCAAATGAAAGGAAGGTTTTATGCTATGAGAAAACATATAAAAATACTTAAGGTGATAGGGGTTGTTTTAATATTATTTTCAACATCATTAATAAGAAGTTTTTTAGATTATGTACCAGAAAAAGGAGAATGAAAGGAAGCGTATTATTATGAATTTAAAAGATTTTAACTTTTCTAGAATTGAAACAATTTCAGAAAATCATTATTTAGGGGTTATGACAATTGGGGATTATGCTTCTCTGATAAAAGGTGTTGAGTGCGATAATGATTTTGTCATAAATTTGGCTGAATTAAAAGCAAAAGAATATAATGATGATACCGAAACCAATAGTGTTTTTATCACTCCTATAAATTTATTTCTTACTGAAAATGGTTTAGTTTTGTTTGATAATTTTTCGACTATAATGATACTCAACTTAGAAGAAAGATTTATGACAAACAAATTGGTCGTTATTGTGTATGTTGTTAATTCAGAAAAAGATGCAAAGAAAATTCATATGCAACTTCTAAATGAAAAGAGATAATTAAGTCCTAGTAAAATACTATTTGAAGCTAATTTGAAAGGATGAGATGAAATGTCAAATTATATTAATGTAGATGATATCAATAACAAAGAAGATTTGTTAAAAAAATTAAAGGAGGCAATCGGAATTCGTAATCAAATGGGAGGAGTATTGTATTGGAACATAGTCAATGATGATTGTATTGAAATTGCTAGAAAATGTATGAGTTTTGGATGTAGTTATGAAGAAGTAAATTCCACAATCCAAAATTCATAATCCAAACAAAACCCGATTTTAATCTATATTTGAAAGGAAGATGCAAAATGAATAAACCAACAATTGAAGAACTTATTGAAATACTAGAGGATAATGGCGGTCTATTAATTGAATCTGAGGAATTAAAAATGGAAGCACACGAAGGAGGATATTATCTAGGAAGTGATGAATCACACGCTTATGTAACTGATGATAATAGAAGCCATGATGGTGCAGAAGGAGCAGTAAGATATATGGTTAGATTAATGGGTGGACTTGATAAAATTATTAATTATGAAGATGCGTAAACGATAGTTCAAACGAAACAGTAGGAGGAATAATTATTAATGAAAAAAGATACATCAATAACCAATTGGTCTGAAGGGATTAAAAAGATGGGAGAAGAGAGACGAGAAATCAATAACAAACTTTCCCCTAATAAAAGTGATATGAAAAATGCATTATCTTACACTAGAGAAATTTATGAAACTGTATTATTAATGAGTAATTCTTCTGAATTTGCCCATGAGAATATAATCAGTTTTGAAGTGGCACAGCAAATATTAGATGCTCAGAAGGAGTATATTGAAGAGAACATTAAGAATTTGGAAATCTATTTAGGTATTTCCCAGAAATGATAGACTTTATCGGAAACAAGGAGATAAAATGAGCAGTAACGAACCCATCAAATTCAATATCAATAAATTCTCTTCAAGATTACATCAACTAATGAAAGAGAATAATCTAACTACTTATACTTTAGGTGATATAGTTTACTTGTCTTCTGGTGCAATATCAAGATATGTCAATGCCAAAATGAAACCAAAAAGAACGACAGTTGAAGTTATGGCAAAATATTTTAATGTTAATCCAGATTGGCTCATGGGAATAGACGATGAACGAGGAACTTGTTCATTGGATGAAAGATTTAAAGATATTCAGGATAAGCATTTATTATTATCAGATGACCAAATATTATTATTACTTGATTGTATAAGAATACAGCAGATGCAGAGTAAACTATTTACAGGTAAAGAAAATGTTCAGTTAAATGATATTGAAATTATTCTTAAAGATTATGTGGAAATAAGGATGTGATAATTTGAGTATTAATATTGCTTGTAAAGGATGTAAATTCTCTTCTCAGTACAAAGGAATTAACAACAAATGGTGTTCTCTTAGAAATGGAACTGTTACCAATATTAGAAATTGTAAGGATAAGAAGGAGTTCTAGAAAAAGGAAATTTATATCATGATAGGAGGGAGGATAAAAACTTGATGAGATTAAATTTATCTGCAATTATAGATAAAGAAATGCCCAAGTGGTGGAATTTAGGGTTCGTTTTATTAATAATATGTATGATAATTTTTGGTATCTTTATGCTTTTAAGTTAAACAATTAAAGACTCATTTGGTTGGAATTAAAAGGAGGAAACAAGTAATGAAATTAATTGAAATTGCTAATAAAATTGATAAATCTAAGAAAAATGAATCTCAAGTTGATACAATGGAATTTAGTTCTGAACTTAACTATGAATTTGATTATGTAAATCAAAATAGACTTAAAGCTTACTGGATAGGCAATTGGTATTGTACTGATTCATATGTTGGATATAGGATGTATTTTCTAGATGATGAACCAGTAGCAGTTTCTATGCAAACAGGTAGAAAAAATAATGAAACATTTGAATGGTTTAGTAAGGAATTAGCATTAAAAGTTAGAGATTATTTAATTTCTCTTATGTCAGATGAAAATGAATTAAACATTGAACTATGTGATATTAATAGAGACATAGGAGATAGTTATCAAATTAGTTTTAATAATCAAATATTGAATCCTAATAAAGCAACTCATAATGGCGAATCAATTGAAATATTGGAACAAATCAAGGACAAAAATAACTGGGGAATTGGAACAGAATTGAGAATTAAACTCCTTAGTGGTGAAGAGAAAATTGTAGATATTAAGGAAATAGATTTTAAGTTTAATTTGGTGTAGAATATATTAAAGAAAGAGGTTGAAAACAGATGAAAAAGAAACAAAAGCAAGAAGAATCCAAAAGAATTATTCATGTTCTCAAAAACAATGAGCATGACACCACTTATGGAGGAAATCAAGTTATTGCTCAAGACTCAAAAGAAAAACTAGAGGCATATAGACAACAGTTAATAGATCATAATCATGAAGACATTTTTACTATTGAGGAACAAGAGCATCAAGGATGGAGTAGTGTAATTAAATATAATGGTTATAACCTAGTGAAACATGATGGCTTGCTTTACACTCAAATGAATGTTGATTTTGCACAGAGAAGGGTTAATGAAAGATTGTTTCATCTAAAACAAATGATTGAAAATTTGAGTGATCTAAAATTAAATGTTACTGATGGAGAAGTAATGAGTTATGATACAGTTATTAATTCAATTGAAATTTTAATGATGGATTTAAGTAAAGAAAAATTGAAAATTAAAATGGTGTAGAAAGAAGGAATTATAATGAGTATATTAGATATCCAAAAGGATGATAAGATTCAAGAGATAATGAATGATATCAAACCAAAATTGGGAAGAAGAATTAAAAGTCATATTGAATCGAGTAGATTTCCATACACCTATGCTTATGACTATAAGCGTCTTGGTAATGGATCTAGAGGTGACACAGGGTATTGTATAAATGAACAATATGGAGAAGATATTGAAGGTTATGCAAAAGAAATCATAATGAGAGCCTTTAGATATATTATGAATAATTATTCAGAAGATTTTCTTTGGGATATACTTGATGAAACTGAAGGAACAGTTATTAGAGATAATTCTATACTGATTAACTATGCAAAGTATTAGAAAATGAAAACGTTGCTATGAGCGTGTTTCAGGGTTCTCAACTTGGTTCGAAATACTTATTTTATATGACTTCAGAAATATTTTTAAGGAGAGTGCATATACATGAAAGACGTAGAAACTATAATTAAAAATAGAGATATTTTAAAAGATTCTATTCGTAAAATAAAAATTAAAATAACTGAAACAAAAGGCAACACAAAATATTGGAAAGATATGCCTGTAGAAAATCAAATTATTTGTGACAAATTAGAAAAACTTAAAGTAAACTATCTCAATCAAATGAAAGCATTAAATTTTGTATTAAACGAAGACGATAAATTAGAAACATATAAATATGATACTTTTTATGATGGATTTTCCGAACTTATTGCTGATCTTAATGTAAGATAAATTATAAAATAATATTTTATAATTCCATTGACTTAATCAAAATTATTGACTATAATTAATCTATAAAGTATATTAGTAATCTGATATATGAGTGGTTATATTATAGTCAATATTTAAGGAGTGAAATCGTATGAGGATTATTTACACTCGTTCAAAGATTAAAGACTCTCCTAAAGGTAATACTAGTGTCAAATATACAATCAATCATCTTCTTGATAAGAATAATCCAGATAAAGCAATCTGTGGTTTTAATCATACAGAAAGTATAAATGTCATTGGAATTTATAAAGAACCTGAAAATATGTTGGAATATATTACTTGTAAGAAATGTTTAAAGAAACTTAATGCTAATTTAAAATAGCTAATATTAATTTAAGGAGAGAATTAAAATGAAAGACATTAAACTTTATCCGCACAATCAAGAAACTTACGATAAAATCCAAGCACTATGGAAAACTGAAAACAAAGTTGCGGCAGTTCAGGCTACAGGCACAGGTAAATCCTATTTAATACTAAAGTGCGTCTATAATGCTCCTGAAGTAAACAAGGTCATCCTAGCCCCTTCTAATTACATACTGGAGCAAATAGAAAAAGAAGCCGGAGAACAATTACCTAATACCAAACTATTAACCTATTCTAAATTATCATTTATGAGTGATATGGAAATTGAATCCCTAAACATCGAATATATTTTCCTTGATGAATTTCATAGATGCGGAGCTGAACAATGGGGAGATGGGGTTCAAAGATTATTAAATGCATTTCCTGATGCTAAAGTATTGGGTACTTCTGCAACTCATATTAGATTTCTAGATAATGCTAGAAACATGGGAGAAGAATTATTCAATGGAAATATTGTCAATAATTTATCTCTTGCTGAAGCAATTGTAAAGAAAATATTACCTATGCCTAAATATATTTCGGCCCTTTATACATTTGACGATGAGGTAAATAATCTCAAAACTAAAGTAGAAAACAGTAAGAATGATGAAGAATCTAAAAAGGAAATGTTAAAAGAAATTGAAATAATGAAAAATAAGTTAAACAAAAGCAAAGGCATTCCCAATATTCTCAAGAAGCATTTATTTAAAAACTATAATGGGAAATTTATTATATTTTGTAAAGATAAAATACATTTAGATGAAATGAAAGAAACTGTAGTTGAATGGTTTAAGCAATCAAAAGTTACAAAAGAAGTTAATGTTTATTCTGTTTATAGTAATTATGAATATGGAAATGCAGAAGTGGATGAATTTATTGAGAATAAGAATCCTAAATCTGTAAAGTTATTATTCAGCATTGAAATGTTTAATGAGGGAATTCATATTGAGGATGTCACAGGGGTTATTTTGCTTAGACCTACTGTATCTCCTATTATTTACTATCAGCAAATTGGTAGAGCAATGCAAGCTGGAAAAAGTGCTACACCAGTTATATTTGACTTGGTTAATAACTTTGATAATATCGGAGCTAAGAACTTTGTTGAGGATTTAGAGAAGGAAGTTAGGAAAGAAAATGAGAAGATAGAAGACGACGATTTGGTTGATAGTGAAGAAAATAGATATGTTGATATTTCTGAGTTTATGATTTTTGATGAGACACTTGAGGCAAGAGATTTATTTGCTAAGATTGAAGACAGTTTGATTGATAATTGGGATGCTATGTACAAACAATTAAAACTATTCATTCTAGAAAACGGTCGGATTAATGTACCTAAGAATTATGAAGACAAAAAGTTGTGTGCATGGGTTTTATATCAAAGAAATAGGTTTAAAAACAATACATTAAATGCTGAAAAAATACAATTATTAAATGAATTGGATTTTATATGGGATGTTTTTGATGAGCAATGGAACACAAACTATAAACAATTAAAAGATTTTTATATCGAACATGATAACATTGAAATACCTGATAAAACCAGTGGGTTATATATGTGGATTAGAAGTCAGAGACTAAAATTTAAAAAAAATGAATTAACTAAAGATCAAATTAATCAACTTAATGACTTAGATTTTAATTGGTATCCCCGCGAGGATACGTCAAAAATTTGGGACGAAATGTATAACTATTTAGTTAAATATAAGAAAAATTACGGCAACTGCTTAGTTCCTGATGATTATATTGTAGACAATAAGAAATTAGGGCGATGGATAAAACGGCAAAGAAGCAATTATTCCGATGGAAAGTTATTTAAAAAAAGAATTGATTTATTAAATAATTTGGGATTCACTTGGAATATACTTGATGAAATGTGGATGGAAAAGTTTAGTCTGTTGGTTGAATACAAAGAGAAAAATGAAAATATGCTTTTCCCTGATGATCTTGTTTATAAAAATGTAAAATTAGGACAATGGTCAGTAATCCAAAAAATTAGTTATAATGAAAATAAAATGTCTGAAGAGAGAATAAATTTATTAAATTCAATTAATTTTGTATGGAACAAACTTGATTTTATATGGGATTATATGTATAATTTATGTCTAGAATACAAAAAGGAGTCTGGTGATTACAAAATACCACAAAATTTAGTTTTCAAAAATGAAAATATTGGTAAATGGATTCTAACTCAGAAGAAAAATCATAGAAAGGGAACACTAACCAGTGATAGGTTGCAAAAATTAAATAATGGTGGTTTATTTGACAAAAAACGGAAACCTCTCCCTTAAAATTACCCTATAAAAATTGCATTTTAAACTAAGTAACATAAAGGAGAAATAAATTTTATGAAAAATTTTTATTTAACAGATTCAATGAATAAAGAAGAAAAAATTGAAGCAACCAAAGAATTTTTAAAAGACTATATTGATGAAGTGGAAAACTCTGACCTTAATTATGTTAAATTTAATTGTGCCGAAACAGTTGAAATGTATAAATTACTTTTAGAAGTTTTAAACAGATATGAAAATTAAAGTAATCCGCGATTGCAAATCATGTTTATATCATTACTGGATAGACCTTGAAGATGACCTATGTTATGAAAAGGGCGGTTGTCTTCAGTTTTCTCCAATTGGATTAAGGTTAGAAGATGTAGAAGTTATTATAGAAACTTTGTCAAATAAACCCAAGCATTCGCTTGTAATTTATTATGATGTGTGATATTATAAATCTATAAATAATTATTTAGGAGATGCATAAAAATGACTGCAAAATCAAATACTAGAGAATTACACATTGCATCTATTAACGCCTTATTAGTCAAGCATGGTGCTATTCTTGACAGATATGGAATATATCACATTGGAAATTACAAATTCGATACTCGCGCTGTCAACTTGAAAATCTTTTCTAGTAAAGTTAAAATCAAATCAATTCCAATGATGAAAGTTGCTTTGGATTCATTAGAAAGATTATTAAAAATTTATGCAAAGGAGGAGGAAACAAAATGAGATACAATAGGCTGCTCCAAGAGGTGATCCTAGAAGCCAAACAACTCAACATTCCAATATCTCAAAATATTGATCCTAATGTAATCATTAATACTAGAGCAAAAAGATTTGGACAATGTAAAAGAAGAGGAGATAAATTCTTGATTGAATTATCTTCAATATTTGATCAAGCAGAAGATAAAATGGCAAAACAAACTTTAGCCCATGAGATTCTACATACCTGTCCTGGCTGTCTCAATCATCAAGCATTATGGAAATCTCATGTAAGTAAAATGAACAGAGCATATAGATATAATATCAGCAGAACTAATTCGTGTGAAAATATTGGAGTAACAAGAGAAATATTAACGAATGCTAAATATGTCATTGAGTGTCAAAAATGTCATAATATAGTTTATAAAGATCGTATATCAGGTGTAATCAGAAATCCTGAAAAATATCATTGTAAATGCGGTGGAAGATTGACCGTAAATTAAATCAAGAAAGAGGTAGTGTAATAATGAAAACGTATGCAGATGATGAACCATTTCTTTGCCCTTGTTGTGGAACAAATATTAGTACATCAGATAATTGCCCTAATTGTGGTGAATTGGTAAATGTAGATGAGGATGATGTTTGGGATGAAGCGTGGAGTAACAATGAGGAGGAAATTAACATGAATGAAGTAAAAGATAAAGACAATAGATTATTTGTATATGTACACGGCAATAGCGCAGAACAACAAAAGTTTATCATAGAAGCATTAGAAAACAATTGTTTTGCTCAATCTATAGATTTTATGGTACTCCAAGCAGGGAAAGACCATTACACAAACAAAATTTATCATCAAGGAAAAGAAGTTACCGAACTTGAAGATATCGAAGGTCTATGGAATGGTGTTAGACCATACTTATCAATATCTAATGCTAATCCTGATTATATTGGCGACTATTGTAATTGGACATTTTTAGAATCAATTATTGAATTTGGTTGGAAGAAACAATTTGCAGGATGGTGATAAAATTACCAATTCAATCCCATTGATAATAAAATTTAAGGAGTGAATATATTATGGCTGATTATTCTTGTGAATGGTGCAATCATGATGAAGATTGTAAATATGCTTGGAACTCAACAACCTGCGAACCTAAAGAAATGCTAGATTTGTATAATGCTTTATCTAAAGAAAAATACGAAGAAATAGTTTCTCTTATTGAATATTTAATAAGCAAAGAAGATGATAGTGATTATATCCAGACTATTGCATCTCAATTGCAAAATAATATAATTTATAATTATCCTAATGAGGAAGAATTAAAATATATCAAAGATTTGCTTTCTGATTAATATCAGATTAAATTTATATAGAAAGGAGGTGAATCCCTATAAATGAGGATGAGAGGATACACACTCAAAGAAATGTCACAGATACTAACACAACATGGATGGAAACCATCTCATAGGAAAAGTTCGCATATTACATATCAAAATCCAGAAACAACTAATCACATTACGTTGCCGGATCATGGTAAATCAAAAGAAATTTGCAGACCACTGGCAAAGAAGATACTCAAGCAAGCAGGATTATTAGAGTTTGCTTATGGATATGAATGTTTATACATAAAAGAGATAAATAAAATATGTTAACCATGCATTATTTATTCAAAACTTAATATATTTAATCATAATCTTAATTAAGTAAAGGAGTGGTATAATAATGAAAAACATGAAAAGAAAACTCTTAATTGCTCTTCTAATCGTCTTATCTGTCGCGATGTATGTTAGTGTCAATGATGATGGTAAAGAAGCGTACAGGTCAAACTCAGGTCTTACAGTGAAGATTTAAAGGAAGGGATGGTGATTGTTTTGGAGTTGGTTCAACCAATACGTAGCAAAGAAAAAATAGAGCAAATGAAGAAATATTTAAAATCAAAATCTCTTAGAGATTGGGCACT
>Ga0209728_1002204_pt1 | contig 10188 bp, 17 predicted proteins | sample RifGroD1_FD_183997 | JGI IMG/M metagenome (GOLD analysis project Ga0209728, IMG submission 183997) | Groundwater microbial communities from Rifle, Colorado, USA - Groundwater D1 (SPAdes) (version 2) | ecosystem: Environmental > Aquatic > Deep subsurface > Groundwater | place: Rifle, Colorado... | reverse complement strand
TATCCTTTCCCTGCGCGGAAAGCCCTTTGATCCGTTCATGCAGTTCCACAACCTCCGGGCCGGCAGTGACGATACTGGCCGTGCTCTTGGGGAACTTCATCCGGGCATCCTCGGCCGAAACCGGGTCGGGGGCTACCCCCTTCTGGACATTGTTCCAGAACTCAACTTCCTTGTTGAGCATGAGGGCATGCAGTTCATAGTCGGCGAAGACATTGTAAATCTTGAAGTTCGAGTAGGAGAACAGTACCGCAATGTCTGCCGCCGGGAGCCCGGTGATCATCATGTAATGCTGTACCTGTACCAGATAGTTGAGGGGGATCTGATCGGTCCCTTCCTCGCCCCATAAATCCATTGACTGTGCGGTCTTAATCTCAAGGACGCGGTCGGCGGCCAAGCCGTCCGGGGTGCCGATGATAAAGTCATGCAGGGGATGACGAATGATGTCCTGCGGGACGGCGACCTCTAGCCCGGTAAGGTCGCAATACTTCTGCCTGATCACCGGCTCCAGGCGGCGCCCCCACTCCATCGCTTCGTTGTCATAAAAGGAATTGTCAAGCTCTCCGCGCTTCTCCATGTAGACCTGAAGCGGCGTTTTCCAGGCCGATAATCCCATAATGGCCGGCGCATCACTGCCGCCGATCCCGGTCTTTCTGTTCTGAAGCCATAATTCTCTATCCACGATGCACCCCCTATAGATTTATCATAAATTGCCCAGGATAATATACCGGTCCTGGTGGCTGTTCTGCTATCCTGCCCTTCCGACGCTTACGCTTCAAAGGTTTGATATTCTCTTTCTCCCACGTTCCGATCTGAAACCGGGCACCGCGCCTTTGCTTGTCGCCAAGTGCCCGATAATCCGCATTCGGGTTTGCTTTGCTCCTCTTGCGCTTTGACTTGTCCCGAGCCGTGGAAAAAAGCTTCTCTTTCGTCATTTTCCCCGCGTTGAAATCAATTATTTTGTTCCGGGCGGACCCATACTTAATATCGCAAATCCGCGCAACGTCTTCCGGCCAATACTCAACGCCGTCGATTACCGCGCAAGATCGTTTTTTGCCGCCTGTCAACTTGCCCTTTGTCAACAGCTCTTCAGCGGTCAATTTTCCCTCGTTGAAATTGATGATCCGCCTACGCGCACAGTCCCGGACAATACCGCAACGCTTGATTAAATCCCCGGTGCCGTACTCTACGCCGTCAACGATTGCCTTGTGCTTGTGTATCACGGTCCTCCTTGCTATCTTGAGTGGAATATCTGCTGGGACATGATGGTCATGCAAACCCCTGATTAGATTCGACACAAACCCATTTTCCGGGACCGTGCCTCTGAAAGACTTCTCCGTGCAGTGGCCCATATTTTTCTATTCTCCAATCGTGGTCAGGATCGGCTGCGGCTAAATCTTCCGCCTGCGCAACGGTCATAAGGTTTTCTTCGCCAGCATCTCTTTCGTCGTAAATAGTCTTCCCGTCTTTAGTAACGGTAGCTGACCCAAAGCCAACAGCGATAACCATATCCAGCGGGGCCTCAAGGGCTGCGCTCGAACAGTTCAGGCAGCCGATATGCAAATTTTCTTTCTCTATCGGTGGGAGTTTATCCCATGACATTTCAATCCTCCCTCACGTTGTGGCCCTGGCGGTTATCGCCCTGGGCCGGTTATCCATGCATTGGGTATAGTGGTATCAAGAACCAACACAGAAGACATACAATATCTAATGTGCCGCCAGAGAGAACCTGCCCTCCGTAGGGCAGGAAATCGAACCATTTGTCAGGTGCCGTTTTACCTGGCCACAGATACCAGGCGGGGCGGCGAAACCCCTGCTTACCCTTTCGGGCGTCTCGTAGTGTTTTCCCTGTTTTGTGGGCGGTTGCCCTTGCGCCGTTCGAGCGCTGGTTCAATTTTGCTGCACAGGCTTTTATTGCGCGGGCCAAAAGCGCTGAATGAAAATGCCCCGGCAAAGAGAACGCTGAACCTTTGGGCCGACCAGACTCGAAGGAGGGTTGTTCTAATTGCCAGGGCAACTTGTGGTTTTCGTTTTGGGTGGCTGGTCGGCCGCTTCGGTCAAGCATCTTGCTTGCCTCCTTCCATTATGCTCAAATTTTACCAGATGTCAAAGACAATTTTTATTCTTTTTCTTCGTGATTGAACTCCTCGCACTTGGTCCACAACATCGGCATCAACTCGCGATTATTGGTTTGCCGTGCAAAACCCATCGTCATGTCCATGAAGACAAACCGCTTATTTGCCAGGAAACTCTTCCGGAGCGCCGGGGAGAAGACCACCATTGTCTCATACGGTTCGATATCCTGATTCGCCCGCGGCCGGTCGATCCTTCGCACGGTGACGGTCCCTTCCTTTTTCTGCTCTACCCGGATCACCTGGCCGACCATAGAAGGGAAGCTGCAGCCAAGCTCCCGGAAAAGGGAGCCGGCATACTTCGTCCCCTCGATCTCGATTGTGTCGGTAATCTGGTCGTACTGCTTTACGTTCAGCTCGTTCATTCTCCCCTCTCGATTAATGTTATTCCTCTACCAGTTCACCAAGCCGGCGGCATGTTTCCTCATGCAGACAGCGGTCGTCCCCGTACTTTTCCTTGAATTCCTTCGCGCCCTGGCCATGCCGTGAAATAGGGCCGTGCTGATGGTGATCTCCGCACAATCCGGCAATATGATCATGCCGTCTCTGGGACATACCACACGCATGCCTGCAATGATGGATCGCGGCAGGGCGGCCACAAATTATGCAGCCGAGGTCGACAACTCTGGCCATCCTGCGCTTCTGTTCCGCTGTCGGAGCCTTGGCCATGTCAAATGCTCTCTATGTTTAGTTCGGCCCTCGGATTCTCCTTGTCCACCCCGCCGAACCGATAGACAACCTCTTTCACGATCTTCATATTGTCGTCCTTGATGACCCCGAGTTCGATCAAAGCATCATCAGTGAACTTCTGGACGATTGCCCCCACATTCCCCAGGTCGAACGACCTGCCTGTTGGAGGGAATATCGTGTAGGTAAACCGGAACGGAGGGGCCGGGATATCGCCGCAAGGAAGCAGCGCCTGTCGAACGTGCTCCAGCATCTCTTTTTTCGCTGCATTGAGCGTGAAATGATGCGCGTTCCTGTAGATGTTGAGGTTGAGGATGATCTTCTTGTCCTCCCTCGTTTTCCGGGGGATCATCACCTCAAGCGGAAGGATTAATTTCATGATTTTACCCTCGGCTCCCTGAGCTTGAGATAGTTCACAACCGACTCTTCCAATGTCGGCCCGACCAGCAGTCCGAGATCCTCTATTTCGGCCAAGACCCAGGCTGATATTCTGATCGAAACCGACATCTTCCGCTTGTGGTCCGGAAGCCTTGGCCGGTGAGCTGGCTTTGCCATAATGCTTTTCCTCGGTTAGTTATTGTCGTCCTTTATTCTATGCTTATAGTAGCGCAATAAGGGCTGCAAGTCAAGGGTGTTTTGGCAAAAAAAAGACCTGCAACGGATGGGGCCGCTGCAGGTCACACGGAGCGAAACACGGAGGGGAGCGTTTCGTTACTTAATAATACACCTTGCCGGGAAGGCTGGTCAAGGAGATTTTATTTCATGCCCTTTACTCTGTCGCCCTCAGCCGTTGAATCCGGTGTACGCAAGGGCCAGGTAGATTGTTGATCTTCTTGACGAAGGTAAATACACCAGAATCGTGTGATTGCGGAGAGTCGCATTTCCCGGCCCTCTGTTGCCCTGGGTGTGATTGTGGATCGTACGAGAGAGAGCACGCGTGCCCATCCCGCAACGCCAATTACAAAAGCGCCCCGCTACCGGGGAGGGAGGTCCGGCGCGGGGCCACCGCCAGGAGAGGAATTGCCTGACGGAATCTAGGAGTTCATTGATTTCAGCGCCTTGAAAAACCTCTTTCGCTCTTGCTCCAACTTCCGTCGCAACGCCGGTAGGAATGGAATAACCTTCGCCGGTTTCTTATCGCCTTTTCGCTTCAATCCAGAAATCCTCTTCGCACTGAACGCACCTCTGGCAACCTTGATATGCCTGCCGCCTCGCCTCCGGTATCGGATCGTCGCAGTCTATGCAATACCTGGCGGATTGTCCCCCAGGGCGAGGAACCCTGGAAATTGCATCAGCAACAGCTTTATCATGCCGTGGTCCGGCAATATCTGCGTCGTCAGGCATGGTCAGTTCTCATTGTTGGGCCATTCGTAGTGGTTGCCATCATTAAACCGGCCTCCCCATATACCGCCTACCGTTTCCCACCACTCTCCCAGCGGTCGATGGTCTTCAGTGCCGGTCAGATATCTGCCATGCTGGAAAAGGTTCAAATCAATGGCCAGCCGCAACTTGTGCTTGCTCATAGTAGCGCTGTAGCCAATTTTCTCCCCGTACTGACCGTGTACCCTTGGATCACGGAACAAATCGCCACAGGTGATCTCGTAGCCCATGTCAAGGGCCTTGTTGATGAGCGCCGGGAGCATTGAGGCGAATTTCTTTTGAGAGTCGGAAAGGCTCATAGAAAATCAGTCCTCCGTCGTCTAAACGGTGCGTGAAGTTCCTGGATATGGGCGCCGCGATAGTACCACATGGTCCATGGAAACTCGGGATCAGGACAACGCAGCACGACAACAGGAAAATCCCATGTGCAGACCACGCAGACCCGGCAAAGCCCGAACTTACCGTTCATCCCCATATCCACGCCGCGATTGCTCCACACAGAAAAACGAATATACACCCTAGGATCAGGTAATCTTTCTCGTAATCTCTCATTCGCGCACTCGCTCCCTGGTATGTCGCGGGCAACACTCGTTTTGGCAATCCCTCATTGCGCCCCAGATTAGGTCGTGGTCATTTTTGTTTGCCACCTTCAATTCTGCGATATCTTTCTCGTTTGCGCCCTTGTATTCCCGGAGGTCTGTCATTGCCGCAGTGCGATGGTCGCTCAACTTCGCTCGGAGATCGGCCCACATAACACCAATCGCACCCATTAATATTGTCCCAATCACAAGGAGCATTGGCCAATCGGCTGCGCCGGAAATTGTATACTGCTTTTCCAACAGCTGTTTTAAGATTGAAAGCAGTTGCGCAAATTGCTCTGATGTCATCCAGCCACTCCTTACCGCCCGGCCTGCTGAGGCTCACGGGCTGCCTGTGAATATTGTAGGCGTATCGCCCGTTGCTTCCTGCGCGTCCATCACGTCAACGGTTAACGGCGGCGGCAGGCTCTCCGGGCAAGTATCCTCGTATGGTAAGGAGTATTCTCGCCAGTGCCTCGCCTCGTCAACCAGCAAATCAGGAGTTGACCCCATATAATACTTGTGTCGAACCCCGATCAAAAACCGCTGGAACCCTTGCAGCTCAGAACAGACCGGGATACCGGAAAGACTGATGTCCCTGGCCAGAGCCGGGGAAAGTATGTGCAAGACGATACGCCACCATGGATAGACCCGCCCTTTGAACTTCTCTTCGAGTTGCGCTATGGCTCCGGCAAGGGTCTCCTGCGGGACGTTCGGGCGCATGATGATAATTTTGCGGCCCGCATACATCTTAAATAAGTTGTAGTTGTCGATTCGGCGGCGGGACTCAAAGGTATCGCCTGCGGCATTTTTGATTATCCCACAGTGGTTGTAGGTGGCTTCGCGGTCTGCCGCCTGGAGACGTTGCCGGATGTTGATCAGCCTGCCGAAGAAGCGATCAGTGCAAACGGCGAACTCATCACCGCAGCGAAGTTCTGGGAACTGCTGACTCATTTCACTTCCCCTTTTTCAATCTTCCTGCCGATACCGATAAGCCCACCAGCCGCAGTCAATTTCTCGACCGCTTTCTGGTACTCGCCGTTGAAGATATCAACCACTGCCAGCAGTACAAAACCGGCCACCGCTGCCCATGTTACCCATCCGCCCATTATTGCGGTCATATCTCCCCTCATTTTGTTATGGCACCATCGGAATGGTCGGAGAAACATCGGTTGCGTTCGAGGCCCTTTCATCCGTGTTGGACTTCATAACCTCCGGGGATATGGTAGAGCCGCAGATCATCAGCGTTGCGCTGTCGTGCAGGTGTACTGTCAGGTTCCGGCTACTGTTCGCGCAGCCGGCCAGCATCAGTGCCAGTCCCAAAGCAATAAATAGTCTCATCACCAGCAGTCCCCCTTTTGCATTTCATTTCCGCCTTTGACCTCAAATTTGGTCCCGTCACAGATGATTATGCCGCCCTTGCCTTTGTTTTTCGAATACTGCGCCCACACCCAGCGGCCCTTGTCTTTCGCGCCGTGCAGGGTCATAGCCTCGCCGTTGAAAGTGCAGGAGTTGTATTTAGGCGAGTCAGGGCATAGTACAAGCCCGACCCCATTCCAGACCGCGGCAGGATTCCAGTGGTGGAAGTGCTGGCTGAGTCCAGGTTGCGGCTCTGGCGTAGGCGTTGCTTCAGGTTTGGTCAGCGCATCCTTTGAAGGATAGGCCACCGATGCGCCTTTGGTTGCGTATCCAGGGCCAGCAATAACAACGAGTTTTTTGGTCGTGTTGGAGTTGCGGACCTCAATATTGCCGTCCTTGTAGCTGCCCTCAATGGTGTATTTTTTCCCGGCAGTATTGAGGTTGAATCTCCCATACTCCGCAATCGGCTTCGTGAAGTGAAAGTTGACCTCATTACTGAAGACGTTCCGGGCACCGTATTCAATCACGATTGTCTGCACCGGAGGAGGCTTTACTTCAGGCGGGACAACAGGGGGGGCATCTTCTGGAGGCGTTACCGGCTTACCGTCGAACCAGCCGTCAGGGAGAGAGCCGAAAGCGTAGGATGTGCCGGAGTAAATCAACAGTGCGGCGATCATCAGTATAGAGTAGATTATCTTTTTCATTTTGTTCCCTTGGTCAAGGTTACTTTCAAATTCCCCGGCCTTGTCGGTCTGGTCCTGGTGTATGCAAACGTTGCATAATCGCTGTGCAGAGATTCGTCCTCAACCCCCTCCGCATCAACTCGGTAAGCGGTCAAGGAAAATGACGTGTTGGCGTTGGGCGGGGGCATCGAATAGGACGTGGCCCCCGGCTGAAGCACGGCGATGATACACTCTGGCCCGCCGCAGCCCTGGTACAGACGGTAGCCAGTAATTTGCTCCTCTACAGGGCTCGCGTCCCAGGTAAAAACTAGCGGATCGGCCAGTGCCGGGGCTGCAAACATAATTATCCCGTATACGATCAGTAACCAGTATCTCACAGTATGTCCTCCCATCCGTGACAGTGTTTCAGTTCGTGGTCCAGTACTCTCTCCGCCCATATTCTTACTCGACAGGTGCAAATCTTAGCGGTTTTCCACATTTTGTTTTCGGCACAACTCAACTTTGCACAACCGAGTGCCGGGAGTTTCCATACGGCAAATGGGTCATCTGCAACACACCCGGCTTGAGTTGCCCAGAAGCCGTCTCGCTCAATCCTGATATCAACCTCAGCGTCTGCAAGCTCTAGCCCCGAGTGGTGCTCGACCAGCAGCGGATGCAGTCGTTGAGCACAGCCTGAGAGCAGCATGGTGCAGGCCCATATCGCCAGCGCCCACAGCAGGAACCCAGCTACTATGTCAGCCTGGATTTTCATCACCGTATCAGCTCCAAAACAGGCTCAACGGCCACCGATTTGTCCCATTTTCTAAAGTTGGAAATATGCTCGTCAAGCGTGACATCCTTTGCATCAAGCGTGACCGCGCTCGGCAGGACGCTGGCCATCTGCTGCAATGTCAACTCGTCCCGCTTCGAATACCTTACCCTTGTCGCCTTGCCCTCCATCCGCGCTTTCGCCAGCTTGAGCACCGGAGACGCTGCTTTCAACTTGTCCGCCATTTTTTCATCCATCGCAACCCCGGCCAGAGCGATCTGCTTCGGCTGCGCCGGCAGTGGGTGCATCCAGTCGGGCACGCAGACGTATGTCTCGCCGTCGATCTCGCCCAGGTCGATCATACCGGGCTGATCCTCGGCCGGTTCAGGGAGCTGCAGCTGGTAAACTGTGTACTGATCGGTAACCTTTTTGTATTTATAGAATTGAGGCATTGCTATTTCTCCTTTACTTTTCTCCTATGCAGCCGGACACACTCTTTGCAATGTTCAAGCAGCCCCTTCGGATTCCCTTGGGATTTTTTAACCTGCTTGCTGTAAAATTCAGATTCATCTTTTAGCATCCCGCATTTGTAGCAATATCTTTTCCCGGTAGGTTCAGTTATTCCGAGCGATGCTAACTTGTCCATCCTGTTCTTTTCATTATGTTCTGCAAGCGACAAAAGCTGAAGGTTTGCCACTTCGTAATGTCCGGTATTATCAACTCTATCAACAAGGCACCCCTTGAACCAATGCTTGATGTACCATTCAACGAACTCATCTTTCTTTGCCCTTACCTCGATTCCTTTTTTGATATAACGCTTATCGTGGTTTGCTCTCTTGTTCAGATGCCGCCAGGCACTCAGTGCATTTATGCGCGGGTTATTTGCCCGCTTTTCGTTCGTGCATTCAATGCACAGCCAGAACAGCCCGTCCCACGTTCTGCCGTTCGTGGTGTGAAATTGATTCAGTTCCAAGAACCTTTTGCATCTAGAGCACCATTTCAATTCCTTCCCATCTTTCCACTCGTGTTCAATTCGTTTTGGCATAATGTAACCTCCTGTAGTTTTGCCTGTATTATATAACAGGCACTACCGGAAGTCAACAGTTAAACCGGATAGCACGCACACCGAAATCCCACGCCGTAGTACGAGTTCGCCCGAGCGCTGCCCCAATGGGCCGCCCAAACCCCGGCAGCCGTACCGTAGTCCCAATACGCGCCGGACAACAGGCACAGCAAGTTAGTAAAATACTGATAATAATAGTCCGCACCGAACAGGCTGGATCCGGCCGGCGAAACGCCTGACAAGGAGACAGGGAAGCCAAGGCCAGCGGCCAGCCATCCCGCGCCGCTGGTTCCATCGGACAGCACCTGTCCGGCCCCGTCGCCGAACCGCTGCGTGAAACCATTGTTCGGGTAGGCCGTCTCAAATGCCGGGGCAAATGCGTCCATCATCGCCGCAACGCCGGTTGCGCCCCAGTGATCGGTTGCGCCGGTCGCGCCGCTGGAGAAGGCCGACATCGCCACCGACTCCTTGGCCGTGTAGAACGCGGCCTTGGTGATGGTCCCCGGATCTGCCACCGGGTCATAGTCCGCGGCGAATCCGCTGGAGTCTACGCCGTCCAACGAAAAATGATCGTCATCGATCCTGGTGATGGCGAACAGCTTGTCTTTCAGCCCGACCCACCCGGCTTGGGTGATTTCCAGCAGCATCACCGCTGCGCCGGTGGCCTGCCCGTGCGCCGTCCAGTTGACAACACAGGGATTGGCCCTGGCCATCCCGGCAATTGCTACCCCCGAGACAATATTCGTGATCCCGGTGCTGATTTCCCACATCAGCCCGTTGAGGTCTGCAACGCCGCAGTTTTGGCCGTTGTGGGTCGACTTGGCGAAGACGTTGCCGGCACCTCCGCCATAGCCAGCGCTGCCGGTTTTGCCACAGTTGCTGTATCCATCCGACTCCCACTTGACTGCCGTGTCGTTGGCATCGCCCAGGGCGTTATTGTTGCAGCCCTTGGTGAAATTGATAACCCCGGCGGCATCGTACCAAGCGCACGAGTCAGCAGCCGTAGCCGCCTGGCCGTGGGCCATGGAGAGCAGCGCCAGGGCGCCGGTTATAAACCTGGAGTTGCAGAAAAATATTGAAGATGGATTTACCGCCCCGTCCACGCCGTCCCGGGCATGGGCCGCATCGAGGGCGTAATAATGGGCATTTCCGGCGCAGGCGGTGAGGTCGGCAATCGGGTTGTGGTCCGGGTGCGTTGATATCGGCAGCCCATTTTTGATCGAGCTGGCAATCCACCCCGTGCCGCTGGCCGACTTTGAGCACATATATTTATCGACCATAAACCCGCGCTCCTGCGCCCCGGCGTCGATAAACGCCCGGTGCAAGGCGTAGCCGGCCGAGTTGGCTGCAGCTACGCTGGCGAATGCCGACTCCGGCTGGACATCCACAGAGTTGACGCCATGCGCCGCATAGGTCGGATTGTCTGCATGCCCGATCCGGTAATAAAACGCCGGTACCCAGCACATGACCGAGCCGTCTTGATATTGGTAATTGCCGTAGTTATCATGGCCCGGCGTCGTGGTCCCCGCCAGCACAGAAAACCCTGTTGGCACAACGGGAG
>Ga0209728_1002201_pt1 | contig 10201 bp, 19 predicted proteins | sample RifGroD1_FD_183997 | JGI IMG/M metagenome (GOLD analysis project Ga0209728, IMG submission 183997) | Groundwater microbial communities from Rifle, Colorado, USA - Groundwater D1 (SPAdes) (version 2) | ecosystem: Environmental > Aquatic > Deep subsurface > Groundwater | place: Rifle, Colorado... | reverse complement strand
TTTTTGCTTGTAATAAGATATTTTCAAATTCATTTTTGTTAATAATATCACCTTTTGTATACGAATTACCTTGTTTATCTGTATATCTGTATTTATGAACATAATATAATTCTGAACTTTCAATTTTTGTGACTATTAAATCAGCCATTTCTATTATTCTTCTGGTTCTAAAAAAGTTCATAAAAGACACCTTATCTTTATATATAGGTTTAACTGTTTTAAATTGATTATATGTAAGATTATTGTTTGGATAAGCAACCCCTTCTGACCGCCCAACTACTAAATCAGCCATATTTAATTCTCCCTTCTTTAATTTTTTGACTCATAATAATTATACTATATTATCATACCAATGTCAAATAATTTTATTTTTATATTTATAAGAATTTATCCTTCTTTGTACCAATCACTAATACCCTCTCTTTGCTCTTCGCATTTACCGTTCTCGTCCAATGCTACAAGCTTATTCTCTAAAATAATAGTACATGAGTCTTCCCAATAATATTTACAAAGCGAATTTCTGCAATGAATTAACATTAATGTTGCTCCTTTTTATTCTTAAATTATTTTCTAAATCCACGTTCTTCAAGTTCTCTGTAATATCCAACCCTATCTTCATTGAGCATCAATGCCAATTTACATATAGCAAATAACATATTAGAATCTGTAATTGTAATTTCTCCGCATTCTGCTGTGTATTTATGTTTCCACCAATCAAATATACTGTCATAATTTAAAATATCATTTCTTCTTAATTCAATGAAGACTTGAGATTCATTTTTAGATTCTATTCTGAAAATTATTTTCTCTTTAAGCATTTTATTCTCTCCTCTCGTTCATAAAATCAATTGAATGTTTACATTTAACTTAACAATTCTCCACAATCTTTACATGCAATCCAACCATAAGGATGTGTAGATTCAGTATGTAAATGTTTACAATGAGTACCTTCATCTCTACAAGTACATTTATCAGATAATTATTTAACCTTATCAAGAAACCATTTTTGGAAGTCTACTGCATTACCTTCAAAATCCATGTCTGAACCGATTCCTTTTCCACAATACATACAATCATAAATTACTGCCATTTAAATTCACTTCCTTTCAATATTACATTAAAACTTGTTTTTCATTTGGTTTCAATATCACCAACTAATCTACTAAAATATGTATTAATTTCTTTTTCGCTTAACTCTGCACATGACTTTATAATTTTCATCAATTCATTAACATATAACATATCACTTTGTTCTTTATATTTGCCTAATAGTTCATATATGATATACATCCCATATGCTACTCCAAACATATGATAATTATATTCTGTAGTTGTTTTGAATAATTCATCATGCATTTTTCTAGATTCTGGTTCTTTATATTTCCTATACCAGTCTTCTATACTCAATTAAATCCCTCCTTTCTACAGTCCTTCGAAAACTACAGCTTAAAGGAAATTAATCACACCCACAATCACAATCACAACTTCCTGAATCACATCCACCAGAGTCATAAGAACTATGGGAATCATGTGAACTACTATGATAACTACTTCCATAATCATGATATATAGGATAAAAATCATCATCAACATATGTATTGTGGTTACGAGTAGTATTTGAACTTCTTGAAGGAGTAGAATTTCGTTTTATATTTGAGGTAGCAATTGGTGTACTTTTAATATCTGTACTTACTTTAGTAAATTGAATTCTTTCTCGTGCTGGTCGAGTATATGGAACGATAATTTCTTTTTCTGATTTATTGTTTTTAGTATTGTTTTTAGAGTTAATTAAATAATATCCTATTCCTAAACCACCTAGAGCAACAAAACCAGTAATTACACCTATTGACATTGACATAAATTTTATTCTCCTTTTTCTTTGATTTCTGTGATATTATTTGGTTTCTTTCAATACCTCTTTAGCATTACAATATGGACATAACTCTGTTTCATCATACTCATTACAATGGCAAGCATTATCTACATATTTGACATATTCATCTTTTAAACATTCTAAAGCGTTTTGTAGGTTACTAATTTTGTTTTTCAAAAAATCATTCTCTTTTTTATACAAATAAGCATCCATTTCCGTGTATTCAATTCCATCAATTTTAAACATTAAAAATCATTCCTCTCTATCCAATAAATCCATAATTTTATGCTGAAAATTATTCTTCAAGATGTTCTTCACTATATGATTCTCTAAACCAACATCCGTCTGAATAAAAACTGATATCATAATCAATTGAATTTATTGAATCTCCTTTTTCTTTATCATATATATGTACTCCCACTATCTCTCCTAATTTTACATCATATCTTGGGACAGATACCATTTGACCAATTATATATCTCATAAGTAAGACATCCTTCCTTTAAAATTCACTACCAATATGAATAAACATAGAGTTATTTTTAATAAGAAATATTCTAAATTCTTCAAGTTTATCGCATAACTCTTCTTCAAAAAGTGTCGCTTTACCTTTTGAATGAGCAACTTCAAACCAATCAATAATACAAGCTATTTCGTTACTTCCTAATTTAATATCCATAATTTCTCCTTTATACCCCTTAAAATAGTTCTTTTAAGGGAAATATTGAATCCGCAAACCCTTGTGGGAGTAGGATTGTAGGGTTTTGACTTTTTAGGTTATTTTACATTTATAACCTTTTTATTAAATTGTTCAATTATATCCAACATATTTTCTGGCAAATACTTATCAAGCTGAAGAACAAGTTTATCAGACATACCATAATATGCTTCTGCAATACTTCCTGCTATACATGCTTGGGTATCAGTATCACCACCAAGACTTATAGCCTTTCTTACTACATCTTCATAACTGTTTCCTTCGAGAAAACAAATTATAGATTCAGGAACACTTCCTTGACATGTTTCATCAAAATCATAAGTAGGACGAATTTCTGCAATTGTTTTATTTAAACTATATTCAAAATATGTTTCAATAATTTCCTTAATAATCTTTTTTGGAGTTTGATATCTAGCGAGATATATGCATCCTGCTACTGCCATTGCTCCTTTAATTCCTTCTGGATGATTATGTGATACACTTGCTGATTCTTCTGCTTTTGTAAAAACAGTTTCTAAATTATTATATAACCAACCTACAGGACTAACTCTCATAGCAGAACCATTTCCATAACTATTATATGGTTCGTAACTTTTATTTGATAACCAAGTTGCAAAATTGCATCCATAACCTCTATCTGGATATAGACTACCCCACATATGATAACTTTTAGCAAAATCAATATTATTAAGAATAGCATCTGCTGTAGCAATAGTCATAACTGTATCATCTGTGAATGTACATCCTTTTGATAATAATTGAAATTCCTCAGATTTATTATATCTGAGTTTGCTAAATTCAAATTTTGAACCAATAATATCTCCTAAAATTGCACCCTTCATTTTAAACCTCTTTCTTTTGTTTAAAATTCTCACATTCTAAAATCGGAAGTATAATGCCCCATCTTTGCTTTTACCATCAGGAGCAAAGTCACACAAATACCAATCATAAAATATCCAATTATTACAATGTCTACATATTGATCCTATTAATCCTTCGTCTATCCAGAAACTCATTTTGATTCACTCCTTTTTAACAATATCCTAGCAAATCGATAATTTAATTATTCGGGACTAAATTGAGCATTACCCAGTTTTATTATTAACACACAGTTTGGGATTCTGTTTTTATTGTGACTGGATCGGTTTTTTCATTCCCTCGCTCAATTATCCCTATTTCAAATACTGCATCAAATATTCTTCACTAACCATCTTGACCCCATCTTTTGTAGCCTTATCTGCCTTGCCTGATTTACTCATATCTCCTCCGCAAATTAACATGTCTAAACTCTTCTTATAACCTGATTCTACGATTGCTCCTAGTTCTTCAAGTTTGATTTTTAATTCGTCCTTTTTAAGACTAAATTTTCCGGTGGCGTACACTCGTTGACCTTTAAACGGATTTTCACTCACATTAACCACATCCTTCTTTTCTTCTTGAATAAACTCTACAATAGAAGTTAACTTATTCCACATTTTATACTCTTCTTTATTATCAAACCAATTTTGTAAACTTTGATTACTAATTTCTCCGAAATCCGCTAATTGTGAAAAATTAAAGTTCTCAACAAATGATTTCTCAAAAGCATCCCAATTATTATTAAAATGTTTTGCAATTGCTTTACTTGATGATTTTCCGATTTGGTTTATTCCTAAAGCGTATATGAAATTTTCTAGTTTAACTTTTTTAGATTTTTCTATTGCTCCAATAAGTTTATTATAACTTTTTGAACCCCATCCATCTAACTTAACAATTTTACTCTTATACTGCTCAAGGTTATATAAATCATCAAATGTTTTAAGAAAACCTTTGTCTATAAGTAATTGTAATCCTGCTTCAGATAGTCCATCAATATTCATACAATCACGTTTAACAAAGTGTACAAATTTATCAACTAATTTAGCAGAACAATTATCATTTGTACAAAATAAAAAATCTGCTGTTCCTGTATTTTTCACTATTGTCTGACTTCCACAAGCCGGACAATTATTAGGGAATTTTAAAACTCCTACACTTTTACTAAGGTTCTCTTCAATATAAGGAATTATCATGTTGCGTTTACTCACATTAATTCGTGATCCAATAGTCAACCCCAAATCTTCTATGAATGTTAAATTAAATAATGATGCTCTACTAACTTCTGTATTATCTAAAATAACTTTATCAAATATGGCAGTAGGATTTACTTGGCCTGTGCGTGTAGTATTCCATTCTACGCTTCTCAAAACGCTCTTCTCTGTCTCATCCTCAAACTTAAATGCTAAACTATGCAAAGGATGATGTGAAGTCTCTTGAAGTGAATTTGAGTAACTTACGGAGTCAAAACTTATCACTAAACCATCAATTGGGATACCCATATCTTCTGCGACATTCTTCATATTCTCAATGAATTCGTTAGTAATGTCTTCAGATATTTTTGTGTTTAAAATAGTCCAAAATCCTTGTTTCCCTAACCATTTAAAGTTTTCATATTTTGAATCAGATAATTGTTCGCTACATTCAAGAATATTGAATGCATAAAAGTTTATACTTCTTTCTGAACAAATTTTAGAATCTAACTGTCTTACTGAACCTGAACAAAGATTTCTAGGAGTTGCATATTTATCTTCGTCTGATAATCTTAAATTTATTTCATCAAAATCTTTTTTGTGAATTATTGCTTCACCTGATATTCTTAACTTACTTTTGAATGGAATTACTAACGGAATATTCTTAAATACTTTTACATTATGTGAGATATCCTCTCCAATTAAAGAATTCCCACGGGTAGAGCCTTGTTGAAATATACCATTATCATAAACCAATTCAATTGTAAGTCCATCGGCCTTAAGCATAAGTAGAATATCTTTATTTTTTCTCCATTTGTTTAATTCTTCTATAGATTTAGTTTTGTCTAATGATTTTAAGGGGATGGGATGTTCCACCTTTTGCAGTTTGCTAATCACTTCATATCCTACAGATATTGTTGGTGAATTTGACATTGTAAATCCTATCTCTTGTTCAAGTTTTTGGAGTTGGTCAAACTTCTGATCGTATGTAACATCTGAAACCGATGGTTTATTGAAATTATAATATTCGTTTCTATATTGATTTAACTCCTTAGTTATCTCTTGGATTTGTTTAATCTTTTCCATTTTTAATTCCTTCTTTCTCAATTAATATCTCTTTTGTACTACATTGATAATAACACAAAAGAGATATTCTGTCAAATAATTTTATTTATTTATTTATAATTTACTAATCCTTTACAATCTTCTTACTCAAACATTTTCTACTATCCCTAAATCCTATCACAAAACCCAACTTCTTTAATCCATATTCATAAACATTTCTTCTTCTATTATCAGTCCAATAAATGCTAATAAAATCTCCATCTTTACAATAATCAGATTTCTCAAACTCAACTATTTGATTCTTACCCCATAGTAAACCTTCTAATCCACATTTACCAGTTTCATGATCGGTTAATATATCTCTTTCACCTAATATTAACTGCTTGAGATGTTTCTTTTTATTTGCAATTGCTAATAGTATTACATATTCATTAGATTTACTAAATTCATGTTTCCAAAAATATATTCCTGTTATTTGATTATTTTTGAGTTTATGCGTTTTGTAATATCCGTAGGTGTGATAATCATTTGGATATTTTAGTTCTTCAAATTCATCCATGATTAGTCATTATCTAGTTCACAATATTGACTTGTAGAACTTATATTTTCAATTTCGTCATTAAGTCTACTTATTTCTCTGGTCATCCCTGCCTTTTCACCTCCGCTAATTCTTTTCTCTAAAGTTGTTCTATCAATAATAACTTTTTCTTTAAGTTTTCTAACATTATAGCAATCACCAACATTACTGGTATCTTCTGCAATTAATCTATCATGTAAACCATCTAATCCCTTCTCTACACTTTTATAACGTGCAACTCTTTCATCAGTTTTATATTTATATTCCACATCTATATATTCTCTAAACTCTTCATATAGTTTTTTAATATCTCCTATATTTGCATTGGTAAAAGTTTTTATAGTTCTCTTTTTACTAAATCTTAATTCATTCAAAATAAAGTTATCGTCCACATTTTCACTATCAGCAATAAATGCTCCATGTTTACGAATGGATGGAATTACATCAATTGCTAACCATTTTTGATATTCCATAGCAGATTCATTATTTGCTTTCATTCCAAGAAGATAAAATAGACTTTCTGGGATATAATCATCCTTCGCAACTACTTGCGAAAACACAAAATCACTAATATATCCATTTATTGTTCTCCATCTTGGATATATTTTATCATTTTTCTTTTCATACCATCCAAACCCTATAGCAGTATCTTCTGCATTCATACTAATACTTTTATCCTCATTTAATTTTGTTCTTACTTTAAAACCTAATTCTTGATTTTCATAAATTTGTACATCATCCATTTTTACATTTCTCCTTTAATTTTAAATTATTTTCACTTACCTTCGAAATCACAAACTTATTTGATTTCTTTTTCTTTTAAATAAAACACAGGAATCCCGTTAATATAAGAAAAGCATGGGCATCCTTGTGCAATATACTCTTTCGCTTCATCATGATTAACCCATATTACTTTAATACCTAATTTTTCTAATAATTTATCAACTTGTTCATTTCTTTTTCTTTTCATTGCTAAAGAAAGTTTCATTATTATTTATAATCCTTTCAATTCCTGATTTGCTTGGATCAATCTTCTTCTATAAGAGTTTTATTTTTAATCATTTCTAATCTATTTTGAACATATTGAATCATATAATTTAATCGTTCTGTTTCCCTTTTATAAAACTCCTCTAATTCATCTACTACAAGAGTTTCTCCATCTCTTTCTTCGAAACTATCACACACAAAACATTTATCAGAAATATTTAATCCACAATTACCTTCTCCATCTCCGAAAGCACTTCTAAAACAACTTGATCCTTTGGAACCATCACTATATACTTTAATTTTTACTTGTTTACAATTTGGGAATCTATCTTTATATGCATTTCTTTCTTGTGGAGAATAGAAACCATATTCTTTACATTTTTCATGTAAAAGAACCCCTAACTCATAATCAATCCAATCTTGTGCTTCCATATTATAATGAGCACAAGCACCATATGAATAATGATTATAAAATAATTCTTGTCCAGCTAGTGGCATTTGTTTTACAAATTGATAAATTTCCTTTTCAAACTCATACCATTCACCATTCATATCATAAGAACCATATTTATCATGATTACCACATACTTTAAATTTCCACCATTCAGGATTAGTAAGTTTAAGACAATCATCACATAGGTCAATTTGCGTCGAGAAATTATCAAAACTACTACCCCATCCTAACGCCCATATATGTATATTATTGACTTCAGTTTCCTTCAAACAATTACAACATGTATTACCAATATTAGTGATTGCAATATCTTTATTATCCATTTATTTACCTCACTTTATATTTTATTATTTATTGATGGCACGAAATACATTTTTCATTCTATTTGTTAATCATCTAGAAAAATATTTATCATTGTTTAACTTCCATATCATAATTATTATTTATTGGTTCTAATCTTTTAAAAATTACGTCATTAAAATAAATATCTTTTCCATATATTTCTTTAGACTTATTTATGTATGCTTGAGCAGCTTCCAATTCATCATCATAACGTCCTATTGTGATATTTTTCTTACCATCCCATATTTGAGAAATCCATTTTTTATCTTTAGTCACCCAACAAACACCCTTATATTTTGAAGTCATCTTACCTCTTTGATGTTTATCCCATTCTTCCACAGGGATAAAAGGACAATCATTAAGCCGAGAAGCAAATTCTCCAAAATAATATAACGCCCAATAATTATAACAATTTGCAGCCACATCTTCATTTGTAAATATTCCTAAATATTTAACTTTATTTGGTGCATAATTAATGTGAACTTCCCAAACCTCCAAATCCTTTTTCCAATATACCCCTTTATATTTTGATGTTCCTCCTTGTATTTTTCGGTTACAGGAATTGTTTCTGCCTGTGCAAATTCTTAAATTTTCTTTTTGATTATTAGTAACATCACCATCAATATGATCAACTTCCAATCCCTTTGGTGCATCCATAATCATTCTGTGCATATAAAACGAACCGCTGTTAAAATTTGCATATGCATATCCACCTATATTGGTTTTCCATTTGTATTTGCATAAAAACTGATAATCTTCATCATCTATTTTATACCCTATATTTTGTTCTGATTCTATCTCTCTCAAATTATTTCCTTCCTCTTAATTATTTATTTTTAATATAAAAAACCATTCAAACATAGATTTGCTAGGGTATTATTTTTCTGCTCTCATAATTATACATTCAACACAATGATCATATCTTTCTTCAATTTTATAATTACAATCTCCATTTTCAGCAATATCACATATTGACCACAATCTATTTGCTAATTGCAATGCTTTTTGTAATACTTTAACATCATTTATCATATATTTTGACTCCTTCATCCTTTCAAATAGTCATATTATTGATTAATTTATCCTTAATCAAAAAAGCATCAGGCCAATTATCATCTTCATTTTCAATAATCTCCTCCTCAATTTCTAACAAAATCCACTCATCAAAATACTCATTACCTAACTTCTTACCAGATAATACAATCTTTTCATCATCAATTTTAGTAATTACTAAACTGTCCATTTCTGCAAAATCATAAATACTATGGCTGTTACAATCTTTGATTATAATTTGATTAAGATATCTTTCAAAGTATATTGAATATTGATAACTTCCTCCTCCATGTTCTTCAATTAATATCTTCCATTCTTTGTCTAATATTTTATCAATTATTTCATTTCTGAACTTCATTTTATTTATCTCCTTTCTTTAGTACATGATATTTAAAATTATTAGCAATACACTCTTTTCCATCAGATTCTAACCAACAAAACTTACCAGTATTTCTTCCATCATAGTGATACCAATGATTATCACAATTTGAACAATCTTTAATTGTTAGTTCTTTGGATTCAGTAGAATTATTTTCTTGCCAATATTTCTTTATAGATTTCATTGCAACTTGACATTCATGCAATAATTTTGCTTCTGGATAATAGTAATAATTACCCATTTTAATATCTATGACACTCATTAAACTATCAACCATATCTAATAACATACTAACTGTATGTTCAATTGTTTGTTGATCTTTCATTGATTCAACTCCCTCTTTACAATTTCGCTTGCTAGTTTGCCGTCGTACATCCCACCGTAATTTTCTTTAAGTTTCCCCATAATATTACTCATTTTCATTTGCATATTAATTCCTTTAAACACTTCTATAATTGTTTTAATTATATTTTCAAGTTCTTCATAACTCATTTTCTGAGGCAAATACCTACTCAAAACTAAAATCTCATTCTCAATATGACTAACATCTTTATTATTTTTCAAAAGAATATTTTTAACTTCATTAGCATTCTTAACAAACTTCTCGATGACTTGTAATACTTCTTGATCTGTTGATTCCCTATTTCCTGCGTTCTTTCCTATCATAGAAGCTTCAGAATAAAGTGTTGTTAATAATGTGGCCGT
>Ga0209728_1002195_pt1 | contig 10217 bp, 8 predicted proteins | sample RifGroD1_FD_183997 | JGI IMG/M metagenome (GOLD analysis project Ga0209728, IMG submission 183997) | Groundwater microbial communities from Rifle, Colorado, USA - Groundwater D1 (SPAdes) (version 2) | ecosystem: Environmental > Aquatic > Deep subsurface > Groundwater | place: Rifle, Colorado... | reverse complement strand
ATTTTTCAAGTGGAAGTTGGTTATTCAGTACAGGGCAACAAGCCCAAGGATTGACGCTTATTAATCAATACGACTCGTTTATGACCGAATCAACTCCGACAATAGATGAGCAGAACGGGACGATTGAGAACTTCAATAATTGGTAATTATGCCTGAAAAGTGGTATAATATAAGTAGCGAATAGTAGGGAGTCATGACCTTGCTATGGGGGATTTCCTAGTCCCCCACGCTACCGAATGGCTAGGGAAAAGAAAAACCTTTAGGAGGGTGTTTTGTTTTGTCCGAAATGAAGACATGCAGTACATGCGAAGGAAAATTACCTAGAACTATTGAGTATTTTGTGTCAGTTAAAGCTAGTAAGGATGGGCTTTCTGGTCAATATAGAACATGTAGGTCGGCGTATAAAAAAAGATATAACAAGGAAAATAGGGCATCTATTCGAGAAAGAGAAAAGGTGTATGAGAAAAGCCATAAAGAAAACAAAGCTATAGCTGATAAAAAATATCGCGATAAGCATAAACAGGAGGCGGCCGAATACAGCAAACAATACCGTAAGGATAACAAAGAACGCTTATCGGAACAGAAAAAGAGATTTTACCTAGAAAATAAAGAGGAGGTAAATAAAAAGAATAGAAAAAAATGGCACGAAAACAAGGAATATCTTCATATGAAAAGCAAAATATATAGGGAAGCGAACAAATCTGTCCTAAGAGAGAAGGGCCTTAAATATCAGAAAGAAAATAGAGATAGTGCCAATGTTCGCAGCCATAACTATCGAGCAAGGAAAAGGCAATTACCACACACTCTGACTTCTTCACAATGGAAATTAATTAAGTCTCATTTTGATAATAAGTGTTCTTATTGCGGAAAGTCATCTCCTTTGGCTCAGGAACACTTTTTAGCAGCTAATAATGGTGGTGAGTACGCTATTTCTAATATAGTACCAAGTTGTCAATCGTGTAATAGTAGCAAGAATGCAAGCAACTTTTTTATCTGGTATCCCAAGCAGAAATTCTATTCTAAGGCTAGGGAATCTAAGATTTTAAAATTTTTAGGCTATAAGGATAAGAACCAGCAGTTAAGTATATTTTAACTTTTCACCGATTAAGCGCTCTTCGCAAGGAGTGCTTTTTATGTTTACAGAAAGGATGTGATGAAATCGCACAGATTAAGATACCTCGATTTACAAGCACGCAAAGAGAATTAACTTACGATGATTTTTCCGGTGGTCTTAATTTCCGAGACAATCCAAGTCTTTTGGCAATAAATCAAAGCCCAGAATTATCTAATGTAAGAATCAGGGACAAAACTATTTACAAAAGACCAGGCTACAAACGCCTATACCCAATAAGCTTAGGCGAAGGCGGTATCAATGGCATATCCCCCTACATCAAAGCATCAGGAACAAAATTCCGCCTCATCGCTCATGGGGCAAGTCTCTACACCCAAGAAAACAATGATCAACCTGTCGAGATTAAGTCAGGCCTAGCAAACGCTAAGGCTTCTTTTTTTGTCCTAAGTGACACGCTGTACGTACACAACGAAACCAACTACCTGTCCTTTAACGGTACTACCTGCGCTGATGTCGTCGGTTACGCCCCCCTAGTTCTCATCGGACGTTCGCCAACTGGATCGCCAAACTATGGAACTACAAACGAATCATTCAACATTATCTCCCCCGGCTTCCGCACCTCATTCTCCGCAACAGGCACAGCAACCGCCTATACCCTCCCGTACGCATCACTCGACGCAACAGCCATAACGGCCATAGTCAACGGCGTATCAATGGTAGAGACAACCAACTTCACAGTCAACCGTACAACAGGTGTAGTCACTTTCAATATCGCTCCTGCCATCGGAACAGATAACGTCATAATCACAGCATTCAAGGCATCTCTCACCACCCCTGCGCTGATCCTTAACTGCAAAAAGGCTGAGGTTTACGGTGGAAAATCAGAGGCGACAGTATTCTTCTCCGGAAACCCCAACTACCCCGACTTAATATGGCACTCTCGTCTATACGGATCAAACTACAACGCCGACTATTTCCCCGACGATGCAGTACAAAAAGTACCTGGCAATGTCGCAGGACTAGCGCATATCTTTGACCTACTCTATGTTAGTCACTCTAAGGGTCATGGCTACCTGTCCTACGCAGATGGCACATCCTACCCCATATTCCCCTATGCTGACATCAATCTTGAAAAGGGTAGCGACATACCGGGTTCCATCCAAGAGGTCGGAAATGGTATCGCATGCGCCTCTACGAGCAACGGAGTGATGCAAGTCCTATCCGACACCACTGTTAATAATCGCCTATCTATAAACGACATTAGTGACCTAGTAAATAAGTCAGGTTCAGGTAGAACAGACTTAGGCATCCTCCAAGAAGGTAATTTAACCAATGCAGTATCCTATAACCATGATGGCTACTATGGACTCTGTATTAATGATGTTTGCTACGTTTGGGACTACAAACTCAACGCATGGCTATTCGACACAAACATTCCTGCATCATGTTTTGCTGTAATCGACAACACGCTCTGCTTCGGAAGTAACACGGGTGGCATCGTTTATCAACTCGACCCGTTAATTGCGAATGATGACGGTGTGGCGATTGACGCATGGTATGACTTGCGCGAGGAATGTGCTGAAACACCGAACATGGTCAAGGTGATTAGTAAGATAGGACTACTCGCTAAGCCAATGAGCAGGGGTTCGACGCTCGTCTCATTTCGTTCTCGTAGAAGCAATAGCGATGTTGTGTTGACTATGCAAACGAGCGCATTCAGTTTCGTTGGATTCAACTTTGTCAATTTCACATTCAACACATCGTTTTTCCCTGTACTAAAGAGAAAGAGGATGTCCAAGCGAGCGAACTATTTTCAATTTAGATTTGGCAATAACGTACTTGATGAGGGAATGAGCGTTATTTCCTTAAATGTCCAGTACGATCAAGGAAGCGAGGTGCGATAATGGCATTTCCAACAAAGGATACTTTCACTTTTGATTTTGAAGCACAGACTGATTATCCCAATTGGACTCCTGCTCAGACGAAGGAGCATATGAACGAAAGGGGAGAAGAATTAAGGGTAGCGTTAAATGCAGTCGCTAATCTTCTCAATGCCACAACGAGCGATGTTAGTGGTGCTGATAATACCGGCATACCTGAAACCGTGGCAGGTAGCGGAACAAATGTAAGGGATAGGGCAGACTGGCTGTACGCTCAAATTGTTGCCGCAGTATTAGGGGCGATACCGGATGGCTCATTAACCACGGCTAAATATGCTGATGGGTCAGTAACGGCGGCTAAGTGCGCGGCGGATGTTGCGACTCAAGCTGAGTTGGATGATTTAGCAGGGGTTGGGAGAACGACTGAAACGGTCAAAGGAAATGCCGATGCCCTTGGTGGACATCAGGCGGATTTAGCGTATCAGTTGGCAGGAGGAACAGCAACAGCCTTAACAGTATCAACGGAAACTTTAGTTGATGGTTACGCTAAAACTTTTATAGCGAGTGCCAACAATAACGGTACAGCAACAACCATAAATACCAAACCATTGTATAAACCAAACACAGTCATCACACCAACTTTAATTACAGGAAAGGCATATACAGTTTGGTATAGCTCGTCCAGCGACTGTTTTTTTATCAAGGCTAGTGCGGAGGGTACAGCCAGTGTCGGTGACGTACTAGCAGGGAAAACTTTTAGTAATGACAACGACACTGGATTGACTGGGACTATGCCAAATAGGGGTACGTTTAATTTGGGCTTAGGTGTTAGTGTCCCTGCCGGATATTATAGCGGTGGAACTACTGCTAATGGGAAAAGATATGCAAGTGGAACAACTACTTCGGGTAGTAATAATTTTCAACGGTCAAATGACGGTACAGCTTCAAGTCTTGGTTCATTGACTGTTTCAGGGTTAACTTTTACACCTTCGTTTATATTAGCAAAAGGCTCTGATTATGATATAGCAGTTTACGATGTACGTTTTACATCTAACTATCGTTTTACTTCGGTATGGCAGAAATCGAGTAATGTAATTACTGGGTTAAGTATTAGAGAAGCGTCTCCAGCCGTTATATCAGCTACTGGATTCACTATGCCAGTAGCAAGCCCAGCAGTTAGTTACTCTTGGATAGCGTTTGAATAGGAGGTAGTTTAATGCAAATAGGCAGAAAAATATATTACGACAAATCTACGGGTAATGTCTTAGTGGATACAGGTGAAATGCAAGGTTCAGTTCAAGAAACGACCCAAGAACAAGATTTTCAAACTTATATAGCACTTCAACATCGTGTTCCTGATACAGTAGGTGTTGTTTATTTGGAATTTGGTCAAGATGGAGAAAACTTTAGTAAGTACCCCTATCATATCAATATTGCCGACAATACAATCGTTTGGGATACAGCCAATCCGTTGGGAGCAACATTGGCAGATGTTCAAATGGCTAAATTAGCGCAAATTAAAGACCTTTATGATAAAAAGCTCGAAGCGGGATTCGCTTCATACGCAACTGGAATAGCGTACACTTTTGGTTATGGAATAACAGACCAAATGAAATTTATGCAATTAGCTATAGGTGCCCTGAGTAACATTCAGCCCTTCCCTGTTGATATTCCTGCGAAAGATAATACTCAGGTTTCGCATACATTTGAACAATACCAAGCGCTATTACAAGATATTGGGGTGTTTGCTAACACTCAAAATGTTGTACAGCATCAATTTATTGATCAAGTAAATGCTTGCTCGACGATTGAAGAAGTTAATGCAATTGTGGTGCAGTTCTGATGAAAGAGTATTTATATAATATCTTTATTGGAATTGATCAATTATGTAATGCAATCCTAGGTGGTTATCCTGATGAAACAATGAGTTCAAGGATGGGAAAACGGGTAGCGAAGGGTGAAAGTTGGCTGTGCCATTTCATCTGTAAGTTGTTGAACAAAATTGACAAGAACCACTGCATCGACGCGATTGAAAAAGATGAAGGATTACCAATGTAGTTATGTCACATTTGACGCATTATGAGACACACCAATAAAAATAATAACAGGCAGAAGTAAGGGCTGAAAAGCTCTATTATTTTTTGCCTGTTTCCCCATAAAGGAGGTACAGTATGGCAACTACCGCATCTCAAACGGCAGATGAAATAAGAAAAGCTAGTATTGCGGCTGCTCAGGCAAGTGGCACAAGGAATCTATATGACACCCCAACGACTACCACCGACAGATTAGCAGGAAGTGGATTGGCTGAAAGCGGGCCACCTGCCAGAATACCTGGTGTTCCTAATCCGAACAGCACCCCGGCGGCAACCACCCCAGATACGACAACTCCAACTACTACCCCCACGACTACTACTCCGCCTGCAACAACTCCTGCCACAACAACTCCTGAGGTTATCACTCCGCCACCAGTCGACTACGCTGCACAAATACAAGCAGCCATAGCAGCGATGCAAGCAACTTCCAATCAACAGGCAGAGGCAACGGCAGCAAGGGAAGCAGCCGCAGAAGCAGCGAGGCAAGCAGAAGCAGAGGCAATAAGAATACGCCAAGCTCAAGCACTCGCAAACCTAAAGACTACGATGGAGGGTCAATTATCCGCACAAGTTGGGACATATAATACCGAACGAGCAAAGATACCAGAGCAAACGGAAACGGCGAATAACACAGCATCCTCTACAGGCATGGTGAATGCTCAACATATTCGCAATGCTTTATCGCAAATGGGGTTACTGCAATCAGGAGAATCGGCAACGCAACAATTGGCTAACAACTCCAATACTGCCAATAACATCAATGCCAATAATCTCGCAGGACAACAACTTGACGCAAGCTTTGCAGATAAGATAGTTGCTGCTCAGGCTCAAGCTGCGGTTGACTATAATGCGGCTGCTTATCAATACGGCAGAGATGCGGTTGCAGATAATCAATGGTTAGTGTCATCCGGACAGACGCAACAGCAAATCGATAATCAATCGTCCCAATTCGCACAAACGCTTGGCCTATCTCAGCAGCAATTAGCGGCGCAAATAGCTCAGAATGGGGCGCAGAACGCTCTTGCTCAGGCTGGACTTGACCAAAACGCTAGTCAGTTTGCAGCACAACTTGGCTTGAGTACACAGGAGTTCCTTGCCGGATTACAACAATGGGCGCTGAATTATAACGCTTCGGTTGCTCAACAAGAGTTTGAAAATGGTATTCAGGTTGGTAATACAACAGGCAATTACCCGGGCGACGTCAGTAGCGGAACAGATAGGGTTGTCGTTAATCCTGATGGGAGTATTAGCATTGTTCCCGTGGAGGCTACTGACCCTGTTGAGGAAACTCCGGAAACTGATGTTATCGATGCGTCAGGGAATATAACCCCGGATATGAATGGAACAACGACTGATAAGTCAGGGGTTAGGTGGAATAATTATCCTGTGGTGTCGTCCAAGGAATCTGCTCCATCTACGAACGCTAATGGGGCAACATTGGTAGGGTACCGTTTAAGCTATAGCGCGCATGGTAAAAAATATTACGTGCCTATGTATTCTGACCAAATAGGGGCAGGGACTATCCCTAGGGGATACAGTAAAACAGGGAATATAAATGGTATTCCTACCTATAAGGAAAAGTAAGAAAGGATGATTAGTATGCCTACAATTGATCCAAATAGGCCAGGATACTACACGGACGGTACGCCTATACCGGGAGCTTCTGGACAAGCTCCTCAAGCAGGGTATCCGATCGGGACGAATATAAGTGGCTCTGCTCCTGCTCAAGATCCTGCCGTAGCTCAAAGGGCTGACGAGATAAGGAGTGTATCTGGAAACGTACAGCCTATTAGTAGGCCAGGCAATCCCTATAATGCTCAGGGGTCTAAGGTAACTCACATAACTGCTGACAATAAGACAGTTGATAGCGGAAGAGGGGCTTATGATTATTATGGCGTTCCCACTTTAGCATCAAGAGCGCAGGGCAATGAGCAGTATGAGTTTCAGGAGAAGTTGAAGCAATGGGCGGCTGAGTTTGAGGAGCAAAAAAGGCAGAATAGGTTTGGTAATGGAATTTCCATTGGTAATTTGACTGGTTATTATGGAGACAAGAAGGCATCTGTGCCAAGTACAGGAAGTTATCGCGCTCCTACGGGTGGAGGATATTATGTTAATGGAGTCTTGCAATAGAGAGTTTTAATCGACTCTCTTTTTTAGTGCAAAGAAAGGGTGATATATGTGACGGTATACGGACTCCAAGAGGACGTTTTGGCTAATCAAGGGAAGAATGTCCAGTTTTATATTCCCGGGCAAACAAGACTTACATCACAAGATATATTTTTAGGTGGGCCGGGCACAGGGATTGATGATACTCAATTGAACGGAGCTACGCGCATTCATGCTGATACCGCAGAAGCTACAGCTAATGGGTTTGATAGGTATATGGATAATATGAGAAATGGAGTGCCCATCAAAACTAAAGACGCTCAAGGTAATGACGATTTAGCTTCTCAATTAAGGACTGTTATCTCTGCTAATTATGCCCCTAGGGCTGATGCCGAAATGGGCGCACCAACTCTAGCAAGGCAAAATATGGAGAATGGACAGGTGCAAAATCAAATTGGAAATGCTCTGAGTGCGGCACAACTAACAGGTAAATACAACGGCCAAGATACTTTAGCGCAGAGGTCATTTGACCACAACGTAGCTCAAGATGCTTTCAGTAACGAGTACAATGTTGGAGGTATGATGGGAACCTACAAGGGGAATGACACTCTGTCTAAACAAGCGCAAGCTATTCAACAAGCTCAGAATGAAGCAGAGAATAAGTACAGGTATGATGCGTTGGTCGCTAGTCAGGCTAGGGCTAGTGGCGGAGGCTCAAGAAGTAAGGCACCATCAGTCACGGAATTAAACTACCAAGACAAGCAAAATTCACAACAAGTAACAGCACAAGCTATGGCAAAGTTACAAGAGAAGGCTAATCTTGGATGGACAAGGGATCAAGTACTTAATTGGATGTATGCGAACTCAGGAGCGTTCATTAGTAACGGTGTAGATATGGATAACCTATCCAAATTAGCTAGTTCGGCATACACATGGAATGGTGAAGACGAATCTCGCTATGAGTAAGGGGTGATGATATGGCGAATATGTTCGATTACTTAGACGAGGAAGACGAAGGGAATAAATCAATAAGCGCTATCACCCCTACTGCTGGAAATAGCTCGTCCAGCGGAAACATATTTGATTTCCTGGACGAGCTTCCGGATACCACAACGCCCACTACTCGACGTGAACCTCTAATCAGTATGGATAATTTGCGTTCGTCTCATGCGTCAACCGATGCACCAATTCAGCAAAACGATCCAAATTACAAGGCAGCTTTCATAAAAGGAACATTGAGTTCGCTACCTGGGAGGGCATTAACTCCATTGGCCGAGAAGATAACAGGCAAAGAGGTTGACTTGTCGACTCTTCCCGAACAGAACACATTGGGAGAAAAGGCCGTATCCTTTGGATCAAACATGGTTAGCGAATTTCCTCTATGGGTTTCAGGAGATGCCTTGCTCGCGAAGCCCTTGGCGGCATTGTCTAAGACCGAACCGGTTGCAAAGGCGGCAAGTTTGTTGCCTAAAGCGATTACTCCTGCATTGGGTACAGGTGTAAGGGCAGGATCGACATACGCTCTACCGATCAATGCGGCTGAAAGCATGGTTGATGGGGAGGGTATAGAGGGATTTACCAAAAGACTTAAGGAAGCGCCTTTAATGGCGTTGGGTGGTGTTGCGCTTCATGGCGGGGGGCAGTTAATAGGTAAGGGTGTCAAGGGGGTTAATAATTCCCTCCTTGAGCGCAAGCTGAATTATCCCGAGATAGCCTCTGATCCCCTTGCTGATGTGCAGAGTGCGTTTAAGGCCCCTTCGCTCCGAGATGCTAAGAAACAAAAATATAATGAACTATTTTCGAGTGATGCAAAACCATTAACAACCGAGCAACCGATAAATATTAGGCAACCGATTAAAATGCAAGGGATGAGTGATTCGGAATTACTTGCACAGAAACAATTAGATGCTCAAGATGCTTTTGGCGGACCATTAAATAATATGAAGCTAAAACAGAGGATTACACCTGGTCAACGAGCATATGAAGCAAGGCAAACTGAGTTAAACGATGTATTCAAGGAACTACCCATAGGGTCCATAGATACTCCTGTAGCTCGTAAAACCTTACAGGAGGGCATTGATAGCAATATGGGTATTGGGGGTCAGGGAGGGGCATATGATGGGTTAGAGGCGTTTACGAAGTTAAGTGAGACTAGGAAATTCAACCTTACTGCGAATGAGCAAAGGGCATTTAATGAGCTGGAACAAGGCATTAAGGATGCGCAGGAATTCCTTGGTGGCAATAAGCTAATAAATGAATTTTCAGGTTCGGAGTTTACCAATGAGGCCCAGTTCGATAACATTAAGCATTATACCGGGATTGATCTTCCTAAGTTAGTTTCCAACTGGGAAAGAACACAACTCAAGCCAAAAACCCCATTAACGCCTGAGACGTTAAGAATGGGCAGGGCGGCAGGGGTTATTCCACCTCTTAAACCAAGGGAATATCTTCAACCTGCCATAGAGCAGCCACAGCCACAGCGATTAGGTCTTTCTGGTAATCTTCCTATTGATACCCCGCCGCCAATTAGACTGAGCATCTCGCTTAAACCGAGAGAACTAAAGGGGCCCCAACCTATGGAATCGATCCCAACGCAAAGGGTATTACCTGAGCGACCAGAACCATTAACATGGACTAATCGAGATGGTTCTCAAAACGCAGGGCTATTACCTATTCGTTCAATAACCCCCGAGAATGTTAGGAGGCTACCAGGACAAGAATTTCCACCCGGGGCAGAGTTAAGGCCAAAGTCTGAATTACCAAGAATAGCACCTGCTGTTAATCAACCTCCATTACTACAGGGTAATGCTGAGATGTTCAGGTCAAAAGTGGATCGCAATCCTGTAAAGGGAAAATCATTCACCGAAACACTCAAGGGGATAAGGACTCAATTTGTTGATGACTTAGCACCACTTGAAAATCTAGAAAAAGGTGTTACGGGAAAAGTTGCAAGCGCAGAGGATAGTCTTTATAAGCAAGGGCGTTTATTCCGTGGCAGCCCCGAAAGAGCTGGGGAATTAATTAAGTCGAGCCTGGAACCAGTTATTAAGCAAGTTGAGAAGTCTG
>Ga0209728_1002193_pt1 | contig 10227 bp, 11 predicted proteins | sample RifGroD1_FD_183997 | JGI IMG/M metagenome (GOLD analysis project Ga0209728, IMG submission 183997) | Groundwater microbial communities from Rifle, Colorado, USA - Groundwater D1 (SPAdes) (version 2) | ecosystem: Environmental > Aquatic > Deep subsurface > Groundwater | place: Rifle, Colorado... | reverse complement strand
AATGTTTTGTGGAACATTTGCTAGATTAGAAAACACTTGATCTTTGCAAGAGGTCGAGTGTTTTCGCATTTTATTGAGTTAATTTGTTAGAGTTATATATTCGACAGGTTGATACATTTCTCCTTCTAATAATTTAGATTTGTCCACAGGTATTATTATACATGATAATTATCCACATGTGTATATCTTTCTTGACAAAATATTTTATACACAGGCCCAATAGTAAAAACAAAAGCAAAAGCTAAAAAAATAAGCCACACTCAGATACAATTAAGTATCCTGAGTGTGGCTTATGTGTTTTGTAAAAAGTTATTAGATTAATTAGATTGTCAAAATAATGGGTATACCTTAAACTTGCCCAATAATGCTTAGTTTACCTTGGTATACTAGTTTACTATAAGTAAACTAATTGTTTTTTCTGTTTTTAAAGCAATCTATATAATATTGTATTTTATCAATACCACAAATGAAAAAGCATTGTAAAGTATGGGGTAATGCGGTATAATCTAAATAAATGTAAATACCCCATACTATATAGTGGGGTAAAATATGAAGGAGGTAATTATAGTGGCCTTTCAGATCATTCCAATCGATACTGGTAGACATGGTGTTAAATTATTAAATGGAGAATCTTTTAAATCGGTTGTGGGAGATTGGCATCATAGAGAAATGTCTGATAATGAAGAGTATGAAGTAATTATCAATGACAAAGAAAAATATTTTGTAGGACAATTAGCCCTTGATGAAAGTTACGCACCTACAGAAATGACAACAAAATCTAAGATACACCTGCAAACAAAAATTCTCTTTCTCACTGGGGTCGCAATTTCGTTAGAGGAAAATGACAGTGAATTGTACGTTTGTACAGGAGTTCCTATTGATCAGTTTAATGTTGCTACTAAAACAGCTTTAGAAAATTTATTATTTGGAAAATATGACATTCAAATTAATGGAAAACATAAGAAATTCTGCATTGATAATTTAAATATTGCACCCGAATCTGTTGCTAGTTTTCAGTACGCTTTATCAAAAGATGAAAGTTTAGCAATTGGAAAAAAACGAATTATTGATATTGGTTCGCTTACTGTGAATGCAGCTAGTTTCAAGGGTGAAAAATTCATCACAAGGGACTCTAACACGATCCATTTCGGGACTGTCAAATTAAAAGACAATCAGATTGATAATGAACAATATGTCAGTAAGATTGTAGCTGAAATTAGTCAGATTTTTACCGACTACGACCCTTCAGATAGAGTCCTGTTAACTGGTGGTGGAGCATTGCAGTTTGGTGATTTATTTAAAAAACATTATCCCAATTGTTCTATTTTAGATAATTGTGTTCACGCTAACGTTGAGGGTTACTATCGCATGAGCATAAAGAGGTGGTCAAAATTAAAAGCATCGGCGAACTCACAGGCAGAGTAAAAAGAAAAGGTGTTTATTTTAATCTTGATGATGAAGATGAATTATTGCTTTATAAGAAAGCAAATGAAATTAAGAATTTTAGTAAATGGGTTAAAAAGCAATTGATAAATGATGGGGTCGTTGTTAAAGAGGGGATAAAAGAGACTGTAGTAGAACATATTAAAGTTGAAAGAAAGAGGATAGAAAAGGATGAACTTGAAGATATAATGCTTTAAGATGCAACTGTAATGGTTGTGTCTTCTTTTTTTTGCTTAAGGGGTATGTAGGAATAATTGGGGTATTGTATGGGGTATTGGGATAGTATAGAGGAAAGTTTGGGGTATTATACATATTCATTAGATTACACCTAAAATATTACAAATTATCATCCCTCTAAACTCTTAAAAATAATGTTTTGTGTGATTGTGTGGGTATGATTAGTTAAGTTTGTTTTAGTCCAAAGATTTGGTATAAATTACTACACATAATGGACAATTTCAAGCAGTAAGATTAAACATATCAACATCACACAAAGGAGGTCACAAGGCATTGCTAACTGATAAACTCAATAAATCAGAGATTAAAGTTCTTCAAGTTCTTCAGGAATCAAATATCACTAATGATATGAATGCTATGAAAATATCAACATTATCAGAGAAAACTGGATTAAGTTATTTTATTGTTAGGAATATTATCAAAGCATTTTATATTGCTAATATTTGTAAGAAAGGAAGGAGAGAAGGGAATGGAGAGACATATTATTTGTGTAAATTGTGGCAAGAAAAGGTTGACGATTAATTATTTAAGGAGTTGATTTAATAATGCTTAAACAACTCATATCTGACGTTCAAAAGCAAATTCATAGTGTTTTTGTAGGTAGAGCAATTGTTAGACCACCTTTTATCAATGAAGAAGAATTAATTGATTTTACTGTTAAATTGACTGATATTGATAAGAAGACTGTGGTTAGAGTATTGGAAGCTGAATTCGTTTTTCTTAGATTGAAAAGAGTTGTTGAGTGATAATTTGGTTATGTTTTGAGTGTTTTATTAAAAATGAGCAAAAAATAATCCCCAATAGTGGGGATTTAGTGAATGAATAGACTTAACTCATTTAATATGATGAATCATATTTATGCACACACCTATTTTATTATGCAAGTACCATCTATTTAGAGACTATCGGTAAATAATGGAACGCCACTAAACCAAGTCCAATGAATATTTTTATGAGTGCATTCATGAAAATCATCTCCTTCCAATATGACTTTAGTGTTACCACAAACTCAAATACTTATACATCATCTAAAGGAGGTTTATTAAAAATGATTGTTAGGATTAATGGATCTGTTTTAAATCCTCCATGTATTCATCCATTAGTAACACTTGAAAAAGAAATATTAGTAAATCAATGGATTGAAGCAGGTAAGAAAGTTGAAAAACTATTCAAAAATTATCTGATTCCAACCTCTGTTGTTTTAAGTGTAATTAATTTAGCATCTCCTGTCTTAGCAGTAGTTTCATCCGTACCAACATTAACAAATACTGTAGGAAATCCAGTTGGTACATCAAATCTAATTGTTTCACTATGGCCTATTATCATAATGGTTCAAGATTTAGCGTTACCAGTAGGTATTATTGTATCAATATGGGGGATGGTAGAAATGATTATTGGTTCTCCTGGATGGAAACAGAAATTAAAATTTGCAGTCATTGGTTATATTAGCATGTTTATCATTCCTACATTTTTTGTTGCAATTCACAATGCTTTTAGTTCAGTTCAAATATCAATTCCTAGATAAAGGAGATAATCACTATGATTAAATTCTTGCAATATCCTATCACTGCAAAATTTGGAGCAATTGATAATGTTCACAAGGTTCCTCACTCTGGAGTAGATATTGGAAGTCCTATGTCTACTCCAGCCCAATCTTTAACAGATGGAATCATTAGTAGAATAATTCATGATAATATTATTGGAAATGGCATTGGAGTAAAATTAGACAATGGCAAAGAATTGGTTTATGGTCATTTATCTCAAGTGAATGTAACTTATGGTCAACATGTTAAAGTTGGAGAAACATTAGGATTAACCGGAAATTCTGGAAGGTCAACAGGCCCACATATCCACGTTGGTTTGATATCCTCAAGTGGGCAATATCAAGACCCAAGTAATTATCTTCAAAAAGCAAATGAAACAGGATTTTTGGGAAAAACATGGCATGTATTAACAACTTCTGGTACAAATTTATTAGACGAAGCAAAACAAAGCATATTCAATAAGTTTTTATCATTTATATCAGATTTTTTCCATTGGATAGTGCAAAACAGTGATTATGCAATATTGGTTGCTATGATATTGGCTTTGCTTGCAATATTTGGTTCTAAAAAAGCTGTAAAAGGAATTTATTGGACTTTTGCCTTTTATATTATATTAAAAATGTTAGGAGTGACTATACAATGATTTTTGCTGAAAAGATTACTACTATTAAAAATATTAATTGGTTCACTATTGTTGACCCTAAATATGTAAGATTTAAAATTAAACCTGACTCTTCTGCTAGAAATTATCGTACAGAAGATTTTGTTAAAACAATTGCAGACCAATTTAAATTACCTATTGATAGAATTATAAGACAAGCAATCTTACCAAGAGGTTATAAAGTACAAGAAAGAGCATCATTTGAAATCGATTTCAAAGAAAATAATGTAACCTTTTATATTGGAGTACCAGAAACTATTGCACCTCTTATTTACAGAAGATTAACGTCTATATGGGACAAGACTACCATTGATAAAGTAAATAATGCAGAAGAATTTGATTTAAATAAATCTGTTATTTATGAATTAGTTTACAGTAAGCATGACTTATATTCACTACACACTGATTCAAAGAACAACCTTCCACTTATATCATTAATTGAAGCAGGAAGATTAATAGGAGAAAATGAAAAAGCAAGATTATTTTGCTATCTTGATCCAATATATCAATTAGCGTGGCAAGTCGAATTAGACGAAGCATGGGACAAATTAAGAAGTGGAAATGCTCCTAGAAAATGGAACCAATCATTTAAAAATATTGCTTTTACAATTGGAATTGGATTGACTGAGATAATTAGAGAAGTAATTACTGGTTTAAGTGATTTAATTAGTGATGGAAATAGTCAAAATATCTATGCTAAAAAACCATCTGATCCAGAAGGACAGAAATACACGATTGAAAATTTATCAAATTCTACGAAAGAAAAAAGAAATAAATCATCTATAAGAACTTATCTTTGGGTTATTGCTGAATCAGAAGAATCTGCTAGAGCAAATACAATAGCAAGGACAATAGCAAGTAGTTTTCATGACATAAGTTTAGACAATGAATTAGCACCTTGTCAATTAAAGGGTAAAAAGACAAATGAAGTTTTAAGGATTATAAATACCCATAAGCCTCCAAGAATTAAACTAAATTTTAATATTATGTCATCAGCAGAAATATCTAAAATTGTTCAAATTCCTGGCAGAGAACTTCAAGAAAAATATCCTGAAATTGAAAGAGTCGAATTAGCAGAAGTTGAAATAGATAAGAAATTCTTAGATGAGTCAAAAGGAATTGAATTAGGCGATGCAACATTTAAAGGACAAACTGTTAAAGTATATCAACCCGTAAATGATCCAGATGAAGCGTGTTTGCCGAATGTAGGCATTGGAGGCATGGGACAAGGTAAGACAAAGGGGTTATGTGCTAACTGGCTCATAGGGGCATATATGAAAGGATATGGAGGTCTAGCAATTGATCCTAATAAGCGTGAAATTGGTGATCAAATAGAATTTGCTATTAAAGCAGGAATAGTAAAGAAAGAAGATTTCATTAGAATAGATTTAGGTCAACAAGCATTTTCATTAGATTGGTGTGAAACATTGCATGATTCTAGTACAAAGGCCAGATTAGCTGGAACTGCTGTAGATTTCTTTGGTGTAAGCGATGATACAACTGGACAAACTGAGAGATTTTTAAGAGCATCTATAATTGGAATGACTACTGGAAAGGTGTCAGAAATTATTAAGATTTTTAATGATAAAACTTATCTTAAACGAGTTATTGATAATATGGACGAAGGATTAAATAAAGCAACATTAAAAGAATTTGAAGGTATGAGTGATGGTATGAAAGGTAAGATACTATCTCCTATTTACAATAGATTGAATAGGATATTATCAGATCCTCACTTAGCAAATTGTGTAAATTCTAATAATAGTTTAGATATGGTTCAGTTAATGTCACAAAAGAAAATTATTGTATTTGATGTACCTAGTGATGACTTAGATAAATCGGCAATAGATGTAATTATTAATTTGCTATGTTCTAAAATTGATATTGCTATGAGATTAAGAAAGAAGATATATGGATCAAAAGCAGAATTTCCTTTCTATATTATGTTGGACGAACCTCATCAATTTTTACGGAGTGCTTCAATATGGGAAGCTGCTGCGGTTGAAAGTCGCAAATGGAAAATAGGTTATTTTTGGACTTTTCATTACTGGGAACAAATACCAAATAACTTACAAAAAGCAATTAGGAATGCACTTCCACATTATCATCTATATCCTACAAGTAAATTAACATGGATAAGTTTAAAGGAAGAAGTTTATCCGTTTGTTTTGGAGGATTGTCTTAAATTGAAACGTTGGCATGCAATAAACATTATTAGAAGTGGTGGAGAAAATGCTGTACCATTTATTTGTAAGATGCAATTGCCACCTGAAAAGAGATTTAAGAGTAAAAAGGGAGAGTAGGTTTGAGACTACTCTTTTCTTTTTGATATTTTTAATAAATTTTGATGTTTTTTGGTATAAAACTCTTTGTATTTGTATAAAATTGTGCTAGAATGAAAATACGATGAAAAGGAATGATTTTTATGATTATTGATATGGTTAATAGATTGGTTGATGAGACTTTAAAGGAGGATCTAGATATGACAAAGAAAAATAAGGATAAGTTTTCTCAGATGGATATTGGTGTTGTTAATGCTGTAAAGGAAGAAATGATGGGGATGGTGAATGAAACTGCTGCTGGATTTGAAAGTCTAGATGAAATTATTGAGGATGAAGATATGGTTCAAAGGGAAATGAAAAACGATGAAATTTGGGATAAGGGTAGTAAGCACGGAGAGGTTGAGAGTGACCAAATTCCAAAAAGTGATTTTAATGATCAAAGAAGTGAATTAGAAAAGAAAAAGGAAGAGTTGGCTGCAAGGATGATGAATATGCCTACTTTAAGCAATAAAGTTAAAAAAGAAAATGAAATGCCTGAGTGGGAACTAGAGGACGCTTCACCTGTAATAATTAAAAAGAAAGTTGGAAAATATTCTGTAAATATATCTGCTGGAATGCTTGCTACTATGGCAAATGACGGTGTAATTTTCTATAACGAAAACACACAACGCTCAAGAAAAAAGAAGAAAAATGGTGAGACAACCCCGTTTTTAATGGCTTCTAAAGTGAAAAAGATATATGAACAATTAATTTCTGGAGAACTAAATGGAATGCTCATAACTCTTAACGCTCGAATAATTAAAGATGAAGAAGGTAATATATTAAACCCTCTTAATTTTGACGAGGATAGTAAAACACTTACAGGATCGGGTGTTCTTGATGCCGTGGATGGATGGCATCGCATTTCTGCAAGTCGTTTATGGCTTAAAAAATGGAATATTAAAAAGAACCAAAAAACAATGGACAGTCCTTGGGATTACGAATTTATTACTGCAATCGAACATAAAGAAGAACTAGGTGGAGGACTTATTTTCAAAGAGTACGGATTTCACCAACTTAAAATTCAAGCATCTAAAGTTAAGTTTCTTGATATATACGATTATGCCAATATGATTGTTAGAAGACTCATGACATCAGTTCTTAGAGATAAAATTGAGACAGACAATACAAGAACAAAAGGTACAAACAAGATTGTAACATTCGGAACATTAAGTGACGCAATTAAAAAGAATTACAAACTTATTACTGAGGATGATGTTGAATTAGTTGGTGATTATTTAACCAAATTCTTTAGTAAATTAATAAGTATTTTTCCAGAATATTTTGGCAACGTCTCAAAAGAAGATAGGGATTTAATGAGAATAAGAGATGACCTCACGCTTGAATTATTAATGTTTCATGGTTATGTTGCTATAAGTTCTAGATTATATGGCAAAGAAGATTGGGAAACTAAATTATCTAAACTTAGAAGTATAATTCAAATAGGTCAATGGAGAGGATATATTCTTCAATCTGATTGTCCTATATGGGATAGAATTTTTAAAGGTGGCGACGAAAAGAGAATAGTTAATGGAAGTTCAAGTGTCTCTTTTGTTAGTAAAACATTGGGTGATTATATTGAATTTGGGATTGATCATGCAATTAAGAATATCAAGGAAGATGACGAAAAGAAGTTAGAAAAATTGAATAAGTGATTTTGGTAAAAAATAAGGTACTACCTCATTCGAGGTGGTACCTTATAAATATTATTTATTAATTTACTCCGACAACCCTTACTATAACCGTGTTTCCGAAAAAACCGACGATATTATACCCAATTATTTTAATAGTGAATTATTTGCCTATAATGATTTTCTCCACAGAATAATTTAATTTCTTTCTTTTTAAACCATTTTAATAGACATTTTCCGAATGATTTTAAATAATTATTATCTTCTTTATTGACAATAAATACTTTATCATCAATATCTATATTGAAATTTATTTTATACGTATTTGTTTGTCTTGTGTTTCTTGAAACAATATCAATAATTTTATCATCTCTTAATTGATTCACAATTTTTATCAATGTATTTTTTGATTTGATACCTGTAGTTATAGTCATATGTTTGTATGACATGTAGAAAACGCCATTATCATCTGAATACCTCTTGCTGTTAATGAGCATTCCGTACAGTAATAATTTTTCATTTTTACTCTTTTGTTTTAATATTTCTTTAATCTCAGAATATGTAATATCTACGTCTGTAGCATCAATTTCATATGTACCTTTTCTTTTAATACTCATATTTAACTTATGCTCTTCGGACATTACATCTTTATTACCGCCATAATCAATATTGTATCCATGAAATCTATCCATACTATTATAAAATTCTATCCAATAGGATTCTCTATTATTAATAACGTCTTCGCTACACTCCTCTTGAATGTCATATGTAAAACTATTAATGCCATATTTATTATATGCTCTTTGTAAATGTATATTAAAATGAGTATTTGCCTTTAATGTACTTTTATGCCCTCTTAACCTAGTGTCTATGTCTTTACTTTGACCAATATATACTTTATTATTAATTATATTGGTAATTTTGTAAATTCCTATTATTTTACTCATAAATGACCTCTTTCCATTAATTATTATCATGTAAATCATCATGACATTTCTTACAAAGTGTCTTGTACTTAATTTTCGTCTGAACTCCTATCATCCAATTAGTTATATTTTGCAATTGTAATTCTGTATAATATTTTTTATTTTTATGATATTCATATCCCAAACTCAATAAACATTCGTTCAATAATTCTGAAAACGGCTTAGAATGGTGTAGTTCTAATTCTAAAATTTCTCCACACAATTCACACTTATCTTTTATAAATAATGGTTTAACATACTCATTGAATTTTATTCTCTCATAGGACTTCAGCAACATACTCAACACTCCTCAAATGCCTTCAAACCATTGCCGTATAGGCGTTTCCTAGATATACCCCATATAAAGGGGTATAATATGACTAAAGCACCCCCTTTTCGTGGGGTATATTTTTTGGTCAAAAACCCTTATATCAAGCACCTTTGGACTACTTTTTGCGCGAAAAGTTATCTATATATCTACTCGTAACTTTCACTCTTGTCGTTTTTGCTACCTCGGAATATTGACTCGGTTTCTGGACTGATGAACTTTCCTCTGAATGCTAAATTAGAATTCATGTGATAAATTATTTCTCTTCCTACTTTTGTTTTTGCCAATACTTTTTTCTCTACTAATTTTTTCAATATACTTTCTAATTTATTTTCACTATAATTTAATAATTTCATTAAATCTTTTTTCTTTAAGGAATTTCCTTCATCATCACATATTAAATTTGTTTCATATTCTACATATTGCATGAGTTTCATTATTGTTGCCAATTCATATGCATCTAATTTATAATCATCAATAATCTCAAACATATCATTATAAACTTTTATAAAATGACTTTTAGGTTTCCAAATAATTTTATTTTCGCCTTCAAAATTATTTACTTTTAAAGTTACTCCTGGATTTATTTCTCCTTCTGCAACTAAATCTTTAATTACTTGTGATACTCTGTGTTTTAATTTTCTTTCAAATTGATTCTCTTGGTCTTCTATTATTTCACCAGTTTCTTTATTAATAATTTGATTATCACTTGTTTTTATGTATTTTGACATATTTATTAACACCACCTTAAATTTTATTAAAAATAGATTAAATAATAATCCTAAATATTGAGCTTCAGCGAAATATTTAGAAAGAGGTCAGCGCCTTGACCGATATATTGCCTTCGTTGGATTACTTTCCCTTCATATCATGTAAGAATTATTATTTCTTACGAGAATTAGTACACCATGCTGTGAACGCTTGTTTTACCTCATCTGTATTTTTAAACATTGTATAAGGATCTCCTTTGCTACCTGTGCCAACCTTAACAGGTAGAATTCCCTTAGAAAAATAGAATTGTGATTGTTGAGGGTTGTAAATATAAACGAATTCTTTTTCTTTAGTAATCATATAATTTAAATCTCCTTTGTTTTTTT
>Ga0209728_1002192_pt1 | contig 10229 bp, 17 predicted proteins | sample RifGroD1_FD_183997 | JGI IMG/M metagenome (GOLD analysis project Ga0209728, IMG submission 183997) | Groundwater microbial communities from Rifle, Colorado, USA - Groundwater D1 (SPAdes) (version 2) | ecosystem: Environmental > Aquatic > Deep subsurface > Groundwater | place: Rifle, Colorado... | reverse complement strand
GTAGTTACCCAATATATGAAAATCATTAAATACTGACGCTTTTTCAAACATATCAATCTTTGAAAACCCAATACTAATGCTGTTGCTTGGAAATACAGGCATTTTACCATTATTATAAAACATAGCCAATTCATTTAATTTAGATCCTACGGTTGCACATAATGCCCCTATAATAACTGGTGAAGTAAGCGATGTAATTAATTGTCCATTCTTTTTTATGTTAATATTTTTAAATACAGAAATATTAATTAGTTTATATTTAATAATTAACAATATGTAAAATAGAAATGTAATGTCTTTTATATGACTACTATATTGCAAAAACCAATATTCTCCGTGAATCATCAAATACACAATATGTATATTCAATATACAAGTTAATATAATTGGGTAAGCACTCCAATGCTTAAATATTTTAAATATTTCAGACCATTTATATCCTTTGAATTTTGCAATCAAACAAGCAATAACTACTACTTCGATCATATATGTCCTCCGTCAATCCACTTAAAAAATCTAGCTCCAATAGGTGTAATTGTAGATATTTCGAGCAATACTCCAAAAAAGACACTTGTACAAACTATTTGATGAGAATTTAAAAGCACAACACTTAAAAAACAACAAATTGTAACAAACAATATACTCCTACGCTTTTTTATATTGCCATTATCACAATCTTTATCTGATTTATCTTCTCTTTCTTGAGGAGCATATTTATAAGCTAAATATATACTGATTATATATCCAATTATTAAGTACAAGTAATCTATATGTATTTGAGTTACTATCCATCCTAAAGAAAGAAAGCATATTATCATTGCCCCAAAACATTTATTAAAGGTAGATAAATGTACCCCTCCTGCGGAAACTCTAAGAATAGTGAAGATAGTCATGATAAAGAATACCGGAAGTGAAATACCTAAACATAAATATTTTGCTATAAATAAAACAATTATATATTTAAGTATCTCACTATAAGCAAGAGTAATTCCATTTTCTACTAACTGAAAAACATGTTCTGCATTAGTTTGTATTTCTTTTTTTCTATGCGTTTTTATTAAATTGTTGATTTTTGAATAATGCTCATTATTACACACTTCATTAATTGTATTTACATTGATGTTAAATACAATTAAAGTCCCTTTAGTTAAACAGGTTATAAAATCCATATTCTTAATTTTATCTCTCCTTCTTTATTATGCATAAGCAACATCTTTTATTTTTATAATTCCCATCAACATACCAATCATCTAAGAAGTCATTAATGCATATGTAAATTCAATTGGATACCCTAATAAAAGTCCTACTATTACTGATTCAATAACTGTTCTAGGATTTCCATAATTCCAATCTGTAAGATAATTTGACAATTCATTATCCTTAATTTTTAAAAGATTATCCTTTATCATATTATAAATCCATTTATCATAAGATAAATCTAATAAATTATATGATTCTATAACCGCATAAATATCAAGTAGATTACCTATTCTCCCATGTTGACAAATATTAAAACCATATCTTATTGGAAAATCTGGATTCTTCCAATCTAGTTCATCTATTGTATAAGGCAGTCCTGACTCAATAATAAGTTTCATAAATTCATCTTTTTGTTTTTCACCAAATGAATAGCAAAATCCCATAGGTTTTAATCCATTAATAACATCTTGAAGAAGATTAATCTGCGTTGATAATTCTACTCCATTTTCATCACACATACTCCATCCACCGCAATGATTTAGATTTTCCCATCTTACCATTGGAGAAGTAAAAGGAATATTTACCTTTAGATATTTGTACTTCATTAATATATATCCATTTCTAATGAATTTAGTTACCCAATGCTTTTTAAATTCATTATGAAATATACCAGTTAATTTTTCTTTCATATAGAGCACCACTCCTTCTTTCTTTCAATTTGCATAAGCAACATTATTTCTTGGCGTAATCCCCATTTGTATAAGTAAAGCATCCTCAATTGCAAACATTTCAGATTTTTCAACTACTCCGATAAATCGTGTTAATCTTTCCTTTGAAATCGTGGTTATTTGTTCTGCTAGAGCAATACTAAGAGTAGCAAGGCACTTTGTTTTAAAAAGTTTTACGTGGGTCGGCAACCACCTTTTCCCTTGTTGTGAAGTCAAAGGACATATTGTAACTGTTGGAGAAAATTTATTTCCCATATTATTTTGCAATATTACAATTGGACGATTAATCATAGTTTGTTCAGAACCAATTCCACTAGGCATATTAACTAACCAAATATCACCCCTCTTAATCTCATGCTGAACTTTATTTATTACATTTTGCATAATAATTATCACTCCTTCTTATTTAACCCTGTGATAATTATTATTCCCCACAACTTGTTTTTTATTCATTGTCCAACAATATATTTATTTATACATTGCAATCACCTCCTTCCATCCTCAAATGATCAAACTACACTATTCTTTCTCACACTCTTCCAACACCTTAAATGCCATAACAGCAACTTCTAATTGATCCACACTTGGTTCACTAGTGAAAATATATTTCTGCAAAATACTTCCTACAAAATAAATTGGCTTAACAATCCACTTCATAACCCTATTATCAGACCTCATTAGTTCATAATTAATTCCCCATCCTAATACCATTGCCCAAGAATGCACTAATGGGAACAATAATCCAGAAATTATAATCAATCCTACCCATAAATTAGTTCCACAATCATCATTTACACAACTTTGATTCATTGCTGTTTCGATTGATACTTTTCCATTTTTATCATAATCGTTTGCAACTTTATGTTCTGCACCATGATAATATTTTGTCTTACTACATTTATTAAACAATATCATTGAAATAGGTATTATTAATAGTTGATAATAATGAGAATGAGTAGCTTGACTTGTTGGAATTATTTTGTATAGAAAATATGAAAAAGCAGTACCAAATAATAGAAGAAACAAACCAATCTTTGTAAAGAAAATCTTTGATATAATCCAATATGCTCTTACAAAAGGTATTTTATATAGGAATTCCTCTAATTTTGTCTCTTTATTATCCTTAATAGTTTTTGTAACTATAATATCATTGCCTTTTCTCGTTGTTGTTGAAGTATGTGTTTCTGATTCAAACATTACACTATTGTATCCTGCTCTACCACCTAGTAATTTCAATTATTTCCCTCCTTAGTTTTGCAATTTATACTCAGCCCTTAAATTACTATAAGTTAAAGGTACTGCTGACATATCTTCAAATGCTTTACCATATTTATCACAATACCAAATAAATCCTGCTATTTTAGTAATAAACCAATGCTCATTTAAATGAGGATGCTTTCCAATCACAAATCATTTCAATTAAATCTACTAAATCCATATCTTTTATACCATTAGGCCAATGTTGGGGATGATGCCTATTTTTAGCATAGTGATGATCTAATGCATCTTTAAGTTCTTCAAGAGTCTTTTTATCTTCTTCGCTTCCATAGGTGCAACCAGCCAATTTTGAATCATGTTGAGCAAAAATATCCGCTTCAAAGTCTTCAAGTTTTGAATTATCATGATTTATCGCTCTTTCACATAATCTTTGAATAACTTGATTCATAAATTTATTTACTAATTGTTTATGTTTATATGTATCACACATTGTTTCATGCTTTGTCATTGTTCATTTTCCTCCCTTATACTATTACACTTCCTTTTATTACCCTCTATAAACAATCTAACTTCTTCATATGTAAATTGCTCTGTAATCGCAGGATGCATCCACTTTTCCCACGCAGTTTTTAAATCACATTCAAATAATTTTGATTGCTCAATTAAAATCCCTGAAACTTTTGACAATTCTAATTTAAACACTTTTGTTGTCCTCCTTACCCTTTGAAACTATTCTTTTAATCTAATACAATTGCAATCTTTTGACAAATTTCTGTGCTTCACTTTTTAACATAGGAGGCAAACCACAACATGTCAAACTTCCACTTGGAACTTCTAGTAATCCATTATCTTTAATGTAATAGAATTCTGCATCAATTAATTTCTCTAAATCCTTTTGTTTCCCTCTTAGAATTATTTTCTTTTGATCATTTTGATACCATTTCCAAAAAATATCTTGATCGCAATATTCTACTGCAATTATTGTTGCTACATGTCCTATTTGGGCAGCAACCTTGCCAGCAGACATATTTAATTCTGAATTTACAATAAAATATTCTATAATTTCGTCTTCCATTATTACATTTCTCCCTCTTAATTCCATGCTTCTACTAAACTTTTACACACTTCATCATAATTACATAATTTCATATTTAAACCTTTTTCATAACTCAAATACTCACTAAATAAATAATATTTACTCGCCATTAAAGTACAATCTTCTATTTTATGACCATTCTCGCCTTTACGCATCAAACAAGTACCATAACTTTGACATCCACAACATTTTAATTGACATATTTTACAATTTGGTATTTCTTTCATGCTTATTATCCTTTCTTATTTCCTTTCAAATAACTTCATGATACAATTACTGGCTCATAATATTTTGCACTTCTAGTAATCCATTGCCCATTCTCATAGAAGGTAAAGAACGGATAACCATGCTTATACTGAACAGAATAGACTATTTTCTTTGTACGAGTTCCTAATACTTCATCACAACATGATTCAGGTTTCTTGTTCTTGACGTAAAACATATTATTTCCCTTCTTTCGTATTTTCACTTGCATCTCCTATGTAAAGAACAATACTCTTTACAAAACAAAAACGAACATTTAGTAGGTAATTTATCACATTTAGTAAATCTGTTTTGGATAGTCATCAATAAATTAATTAATGGATTTATAATATGCCCATACCAGAAATTTGATACAGTAGGACATGTTTTATTGCAATTATTTTGACAATAATCAAAATCATCTTTCTTCGAACAAAAATTAATATTCCAATTCATAAAATTTAAATCCCCTTGATTAATATCTCAAAATTCTTTGAACATCTTCAACAGTTTTAGAAATAATATCTTCTATTTCTTGAATTTTATCTTTTAGTAGAGTATTAAAACAAGGATTAATTCTTAGTATTTGCTCATAATCATTTTTAGTTCCTTCTATTTTCTTCATGCTAACACTGAAAATATCAAGTTCTACCTGTTTAGATTTGTATTTATCATTATAATAGGCATCCCTACATATTCTTCCCCAAAAATCTTTCTGTAGAGATTGAAGTTTTTTACCACATCGTATACACTCGCTCATATAATTTCCTCCTTTTACCCTAATCTATAAACTTTCTTCTCATTAATCACAATAAATTTATTACCTTCTCTAATTAACTTAGATCCATCATTTACAACTTCACAAGGAAAATCCTTATAAACATTCTTCTCAAAACCAAATCCTCTAATAACCTTATCGCTAGGGCTAAATATAACCCCACCACTAAAACATAAATTACCTAAATCAGTTTGATACCGAATTGAATCACTACTATAAACAACCTTATTCTTGTCAAATATCAATGTCTTGAAATTACCTTTATCATCTTCGGTAATAAATAACCATTTCTTCTTTGCTTCATCAAAATGCATACCATAGTTTACAATTTTATCATTGTCATTGATCTGATAATTATATCCACTAATATTAATAATCTTAAAACCATCATAGATATTGCAAACAAGATAATTGTCTTTATCATGCACTTCAAATATAGCGTTAAAAGATGTTTTAGTGATTGTTCTCAAAGAATTTCCGATATCCCCTACAGTCAATTCAATAAGATTAGAACTTGAATTGATATAATAAACTACTGAATCTTTAACAACAACTTGGCTTCTATTAATCTTTTCAAATATAAATGTGCCTTTTTTATTGCTAACACTAATGTCTACATTTGATACAGTGAAAACATTTTCTCCGTCATTTGAGAAATAATATCTGTTGCTATTAATCAATTTTACTTTCTTTTTTGTTCTACTGTGAATTACAAAATCATTATTATCAATAAATGTATCGACACCTAAAACCATTTTTACACCATTTGAGGCAATCAAAACAATATAAGGGATAGAGCCATTGCCAGTTACCTTAGTAGGAACTTGAACAATTACAGCATTACCATCACATATAGGGCAAGTTTTATATTTTCCGTAGTAATAATCCCCATGAATATTGCAAAGTTTTAAATTGGTAATAAAATCTGTTAAGTTTTGATTAATTAAAAATCTTTTACCTTGCTCAAAAATACTTTTCATATCTGTAAGTAACTTTGGAGACATAAATTCCCACTTATTAATATTCTTTGGCACAATTACTTTAGAATTTTCGATTACTGAAATTCCTTTACTCATCCTCTGAATAATATCCATGTCTGGGTTAGTTGTACCACCGAATGGATGGAGCCTTGTCAACATCTTAAATAATAGCACAGCAAATGAAAACGAATCAGTCTCTTTAGTAAAATTACTGGAAACTAATTTAGGATCTTTAAATGTTTCCATACAAACAGTACAATTGATATTATCAATAGACCAACTATCTACATCAATAAAATATGGTTCAAAGTCTTTAGTAAATAATATATTGCTATCATTTAAGTCGCTGATAAGAATGTTTTGAGTATGTAAAATGGATAGTGTTTCTTTAATCCTTAATGCCAATTTACTAATATCTTGAATGGTAATGTTGTTAACTTTTACATATTTCTTGTTTCCTAACTTCTTAACATCTTCACCCTCTGCTTTTGGCATGATATAACCAATGAATTTCTTCTGTGAATCATAAGCAATATCAATAGGTTTGATAATATTTGAAGGTAAAGATTTAGTCATTAATAATTTAATCTTTTGTAATTTTTCTGGTTTATTGACGGAATCTTTATAAACTTTGAGAACATTATCTCCCAAATCATAAATAATTCCTTCTCCACCTTCTGCCAACGGGGTCTGCTTTAGGACTTTTGCACTTACATTCATTTACTTTCACCTCAATCAAATTACAATTGAAATATCATCCTTAAAGTATTTATGCTCACGATTAATTAATCTTCTAATTGCAAATTCTTTTCTTCCTATTAAATGCTTCTCAAATTCATCCTTGAAAGGGCTATTTAGAATATATTCTAAACCATCAGAAGCCACTCCTACGGCCTTATATTCTGTTTTAGATAGTAAGTGACGCTTAAACTCAACTCCATCTTTATACTTAGACAAGTGATCAGGAGAGATAAAGTTATAAGCAAAATATTCTGGAGAATTTCCTTCTCCAATTTTTTTATATTCAATAAAATCATCATGTCTTTGTTTAATTATGTAACCATCTCCACAAATATCAACTATGTATTCATCTTCATTTTGGGAAACCAATAATACAGTAAATAACATATGACTTCTTATATCTTCATAAGTATGAAATAAATTATGTAATATATCAAAACAATACTCAATATTATTTCCATCTGTTTCTGAGAATAAATGTGCAAATAATTTAACCCCAACTTCTGAATGTTTACCTTCCGAACATCCATCCATAATACCTTTATAATCAGCGAGTTCAAAACCAAAATCTTGGCAATTTAAACCTTTCTCAACATGTTCGAATCCTATTTTACAAACCAACATTAATTAAACCTCCTATTATGGTTGGGACTAGCCTAGATTAATTTGACTAGTCCCTCTAATTAATTACATTGTGAACAAATCATCACTGACATTATTTCCTACAACAGATACAGATTTAATTGTAGATTTACTCAATACATCAAACGCGTGGCGTAATGCACTTGCAGGATCAGGTGTATTAGAGTCTATTTTTAATATACTTTTGAATTTTAAATTAGTAGCTTCATTAATTGCACTATTACCGAAAGCAATAAAAGCAGTTGGGATTTCTAAACTATTTAAATTTTCAACAAATCTTCTGGCTTCACTCAAACTATTTCTTGAACTAGTATCTTCTCCATCACTAAAGACTGCAAAAACTGCTTTTACATTCATTCCTTGATCTTTAAGATAGGTTCTATAACTTACTAATTTTTCAGCACCAATAATAATTGCGTCATATAAAGGAGTCATCCCTGATGCCTTATAAGTTGTGTCAAATTCTTCGATTTTTTTATATCCACCAATAACAACGTTTGAATTACTAAATGTTCCTTTGGCAACAAGCATTTCATCTGCTTCTTTACTATTTGCTAAAGCATCTTTGAAACTTGATTGATTATAGTTCATTTCTTGGATATTCCCGCCCATTGAACCAGATTCGTCAATCAAAGTACAGACAAGATTAATTGTCTCACTATTAATATCATCCATTGCGGTATTCTCTTGTTCGAAATCGTCAAGTCCCATAATATCCATTACATCTGCCATTTTAATAATTCCTCATTTCTTATATTTATTTTTGTTTGCTAATTAGTATTACAGAACTAAGTCAGTAGATTTAACAATATTAACTTTATAGATTTTCTTTAATTCATCATATCGTATTTTTTTCTGTTCTGGTGTATCCATTACAGAAGACATACAATCTTCCAAAATATAAGCTTTCTTCAAAAGTTCAAGATTGTTCATTTTCTTGTGAAATTCTAATAATTGTTTAATGCTTTCATATACACAGAAATCGGCTGCTTGACCAGCAATAATAATTTTATCAAACTTAGTCATCTTATTCAAAACATCAAGGTTAATAAATCCTTTTTCATCAAACTCTGGAGCAAATATTCCATACATCTCGCTGAAATAATCTGTTCCCTTAACAATTCTATTAACCATTGTTTTCTTAGCAACACTATGAAAATAAACCATGTTCGCAAATTGATTTTCCAATGCACTTCCTGAAGTCCCTTGTAGACAATGATAAGGCCAAATAAACAAATCCTTCTTTGCTTTAGTAGCCAACCCTTCAACATATCTACGACTACGAATTGGATCTACTACTGGAAACCATTTTCCATCATCTAAATCTTTCAAGGTAATTGGTGTAAATGGAGGAGCATTATTTCCATCAGTATCGACCCACCAACAAGGATGAAAAATTTGGAATGGATTGTGGGTATCAATAGATACAGCAATTTGTGCAATTTTATCAACATTATTGTAAATGAATTGAGTAAATCTTTCTACATCTGCATGACTTCCTGGTACTGCTAACGATCCGTTCTCCATAAAATCATTTTGTACGTCAATTCCAATTACCAATACTTGTTCCACATTTTTTGATGCTGGTTGGAGTTTTTCTTGATTAGCTTTTGCAAGAATTTCATTTAAACTACGAGTGTTTTGTGGTGCTCCAATTGCCTGTACGTCTACAATTTCTTCATAAGATGTTTTCATTTTTAATTTCCTTCTTTCAATATATTTATTTTTGTATCCAAAAGAGTTACAATGAATGCTACAATTTAGTTATGTATCTACCTCTTTGATCATGCTCTTTATTCACATCCTTTCAATGACCCGCTAAATGTTTTTCTTGATTTACCTTGTGTTAAGTATATATTATTTTTGTATTAAGTCAAGTTATTTATTCAAAAACATTTATATCATACACATTATCAATCGCATCTCTGAAAAACTCAATATCGGTTAAACCTACTGGTTTAAAATTATGACAATCAGTTCCAACGTTTAACCCATATCTTTTGATCTTACATAATCCATGAACATGACCAAATAAATTAAATTTAGTCTTATCACAATCCACTGGTCTATGAGTACAATTATATCCTAAGAATGGCATTGCTTCTCCACAATTATAAAATACTCTATGAAAATTAAAGTCGTGTTCAAGTTTTCTACATCCTGAATTAATTAAATCAATATTGTTTTGATTAAAATTTGGATAATAGAAAGACTTTATAAATTCATCAATAGAAATTCCTAAATCATCCATTTCATAATTGCCACAAAGTAAAAATATATTTCCATTTAATAATTTAGATATATTGTAATCGCCAAAATCTCCTAGATGATATACAGTATCCTCTGGATCAACAACGCTATTCCAATTATTAATCATTGTATTATCCATCTCTTCAACTGAATCAAATGGTCTGCGACCAAATTTAAGAACTCTTTCACTTCCAAAATGAGTATCTGCTGTAAAATAGTAATTCATTTTTATTTCCTTTCTAACATCCTTTGAAATTTGATTTTTATGGGAATTTATGGTTTTAAAACCCTTGTGAGAGTAGGATTACAGGGTTGGGTTATTTTGTCAAATCATTAATTTACAAATCACAACC
>Ga0209728_1002190_pt1 | contig 10230 bp, 31 predicted proteins | sample RifGroD1_FD_183997 | JGI IMG/M metagenome (GOLD analysis project Ga0209728, IMG submission 183997) | Groundwater microbial communities from Rifle, Colorado, USA - Groundwater D1 (SPAdes) (version 2) | ecosystem: Environmental > Aquatic > Deep subsurface > Groundwater | place: Rifle, Colorado... | reverse complement strand
ACAGCCTTATTATTTTACCGATTATAATAGTTTAGATAAAAAGGAATTTGAAAAATTTAATCTTTATTTACTAAAGAAAAGAGATTGGGACTCTAGAACACATAAAAGACTTGACAAATTTGATTATAATTACATCTGGCATACAATTAGTTTTGATATGTTAATTGAAGAAAACGTTTTCAGAGAATTTATTGGTGAATTCTTGAGTCTTTATAATATGGGAAATATGAAGAAAGATGTTTTAGATTATCTGGAATAATCTTTAGAGATCATTTGAAAGGTAGACTTAATCTAAGGGTAGAAAGGAAAGGAAGATTGAAATGAAAGATTACAGTCCTGAAAAACACGGAATAGTAACAGCAATTAGACTTTTCTATGAAAAAGACAGACAACCAATGGCAGAATTAGCTTTTTGTTTTGGCGGTTCGGATATTATTGAATGGACAAATATTTCTCAAAGAGAAAAATATAGCAAAGGAATTAATGGTTATACATTTTTCTTTGATGAAAGACAGGGAAATGATTTTGAAAGTTTTAAAAAATAATTAAAATTTGAAAGGATGGATTAAAAATGGAAATAACAAATGAGTTAGAATATGAGGACACTTGTAAAAAGTTCAATATTCCCGAAAACATAGCGGTATTTGACTCTCAAAATTTAAAATATAAGACTGCCATTCCAGCAATTCGATTGCAAGGCAACAAAATAAAACTTATTGAAGTATTTAAGGATCAAAAGGAATTTGATGAGCGTTTGAGTTTATATCAAAGTAATTCTATTTCTGGTTTTTATAAAAATGGTTTATGCCAATTTAAAACAATTGATGAAGTCATACAATCTTTTAAGATGGAATTTTTATCATATCAACCTTGGATAGATACCAATAACAACCATTAAATAATATCTAAAATGAAAGGATGATATCATGAGTTATAAAAATATTTCTAGAAAATGTTCAGTATGCCAAGGTTGCGGTGCTTGCGATTATGAATATGAAGTCGAAGAACTTGGAGAAATATCAGGAGATTACAATCCTTTAATGGCTCTTTTAATGGAAAAAAGAACAGGAGAACAAAAACAACGAGACACAATTAAAATTATTAAGGAAATTTATGACAAATCCTATGAAATATAACTTTGATTGGAGTGAATTAAGATGAAATATTATTGTCCTGAATGTGGGAAAGAATTTAATTTGGAAAACACAGAAGATAAATATTGTTACTGTGGTGGGCTTCTACGGAATTGCCAAACAGGAGAAAATATTCAATAAATTTTAATTTAATTAGAATAAAGAGGAGCGTGTACATAATGAAAAAGAATTTAATACCTGCTATCGGAAGTATAAATGGAATGGGGAGAATTTTAACAAATGAAGAAAAAGTATCAATTGCTCAAAGAAACATTTTTAAACTCCCTAAGAAACAAATGGTTAAAAGAATCCTATCATTTATCAAAAACAACAATATATCTGAACCTGATAAAAAGCTTTTCAATAAAATACTAGGAGATACTAAAATCTTAAATAAACTTCAAATTTGTACTGATGGTTCATACTTAAATGGTAGGATATTTTATAAAAATTTCTTTAATGGTTCGGAAAATATTATGTTTGTAGATGGAACATATTGGTCGGATCAATATTGTAAAAATAATTATGTAAATATCAGTACACTTGAAAAACTTAATTATATGAAGTACAATTTTGAAGTAATATATTTACATTTAGTTGAAAATAGAAAGGCATTGAATGATAAACTTTGGCAAGACGAGATGGATAGTATGATGCCAGATTGGGATGACTGGGATGATTATGGATTTCATGAAGAAAATTTATTAACTAATTTTAATGCAGATCAACTTTCAATTTATGAAGAAGCAGTTAAAGATTTTGGGGATACCAGTTTATACATTGATAATCAAGCTTATGATAGAAGGGGTAATTTAATAGAAAATTATTATGCATTGAGAACAACGTCGAGAAAAGATAGATCAGATTTTTGGAAACTGTTTAGAGGAATTAGAGATGGAATTTCAGCATAAAAACAGTCTTTGATATTGTAATTTTAAATAAGGAAGGAATTAATTATAAATGTTAAACTGTTTATGCATTAAGGATAATTTAAGATGGAAAGCAGGAGACAAACCATATCTATATACGATATATAATAAGTGGTATGTGGATGGTTATATCATGGCTTACTCTGATTTTATAAGATGCTTTAGGCTTCTGAGCGTAGATGAACAATTAGTATGCAGGAAGGATGATTAATTATGAAAGATATTGTTATTGGAGATAAAACAAGTAGTAGTTGTTCAGCAGTAATTTATTATGAACATCCAGAGGTACAAAATATTATAAGTCAAAATTCTCAATTATATTGGTGTCGTGAGGAATTTACTAAAACATTAATATTTATTCTAAAAAATACAGATGAAGGTGAAGCATTAACCGCATTACTTCATTGTAAAAGTTCTTTAGAATGTGTAGAAAATTTTCTACTTAATATTACATTAAATAATATGAATGTTTCTGACTTAAGGGATTTGATGGAGAATTTAAGTGAAAAGTATTTTGAACGTGGAATTAGACATAATCAAAATGAACTAAGAAAAGTAATGGGACTTTAAAATCACTCTTTCAAGCTATTATAAATTAAGAAAGAAGGTAAATTAAATGAGCAAAGAACTTATTGATTCCATTATTAAAATTGAAAATAAAGATCATATTGAACAAGCAATTAACCATATTGAATCGGTAATATCTCAGATATCAATACACACAACAACTTGGAATTACTTAAATGAAGCATTGACTGATTTGAAAATTGTTTTAGGAGTTGTATATCGATAAATTTAAGCCCTTTCTAACAGGTTTAAATCCTTCAATGGTGTTAGCGTAAGCAAATTGAAATTAAGGGAGGTACATATGATGATTAAGAAAGAAATTACCATGAGTGATGGCAGAAAATACATAGTAGGTTTCAAAGAAGTTGGAGGTAGTTTTAAATGTATTGAATGTCATATCTTAAATAAAACATTGTTTTTTCACAATAGTATTTATTCTAAATTACATGGGAAAGGTATATTGCCAAATTATCAAGAGATTGCAATGTGGACTATTTTTGATTATGAAAGAGAGTGCGATCAAGTCAAAGAATTTTTAGAAGCAAATTGGTCATAGAATCAAACTGGTATATCATGGGATAATTTTAAATTGAAAGGAATTGATTGTAGATGGAAATTAATCAAGAAAATATCAATAAAGTGTTAATCAAACACAGAGAACTAACGGGTAAAGATATCCATATTAATGACAATGATGATGACAGTATTAAAAGAGAAAAGGACATAATGTTTGGAAAACAAATAGGTTATGAGAATGCGCTTACTCATTTAGGAATACTAAAATTCAGAGAGGATGATTTACGTAATGAATGAAGCAGATTTCATGAAAGAATTTGGAGAGTTTAAGGATGTATTTAGAATAGTAGAAGAGCCAAACCATTCAAGGCAAGTTCTGTCAACACTTATCAAAAGAGTAAATGGTGGTGAAAATATTGTCGATTATGCGGAAGAACTAATTTATTATCAAAACAGGTTTTTAGAATTCGGTGGAGATATGAATGAATTATTGGAACTTAGCATGGATAATTTAAGAAAGGACTGATACATAATGGATGAAAAAGTAGTAAAGAATTTTATAAACTCATTCTTAAAAATGTGTGATTATATTGAACAAACGGATGGAATTGGTTGTGGCAAATGTCCTGTATATAATGACTGTTTTCATACTGGTAAACATACAGGATTGCATAAATTAATGAAAGAATTAGGAATTGAAAGGATTGAAATAATATGTTAGAAATTCAAAGACTTGAAAGTGGTATATCATCATATTTCGGAGATCGTGTTCACCTAAATCTTAATGATTACGCTGAAACAGATAGTATCAAATGTAAAATAGCAAATGTTGGAGATGAAATTATTCCTGATATGTTTTCTTTTGGAGGAAATCCATATTTCCCATATGAAATATTTCAAAAATATAACAATGGAGATCATTATGCTAGGGTATATGTTGAAGTAGAATATAAACCTAAGAAACTTGAGTTGGATGAAAGTGTTTTTAATACAGCAAATGGAATCAATAATTATGTAGTTGATTTAAAAACATTGCATCATATTATGGACATTAGATCAATTGCTAAAAACAAAAAGAATATAAAATTAAATGAATTTGTTTGGAAAGGTACTCTGAAATTTGATCAGTTCGGACAGACAATGTTCATATTTGATCAAGAATTTTATGATAATACGCCAATTGAAATTAAAAATGGAATAGTTAATGTAAATACATTCGATGCTTATTGCAAAAGATGGCATGGGACATTTAAAAATATACCAGATCATGAGGATATCTGCCCTCAGTGTGGCAAGGGCTGGAATACAGATAACATTGCAGATTACACAACAGTTGAACAAAAAGATTATCAACAAATTGGATATCATAAGGACTGTCTGAGACTTCACAACAACGATAAGCAATTAAAGGAATTTCAAGATGTTTTTAAAGGTATTTATGAATCAGATGAATTAGCATTCAATGCAATTCCAAATGAATACTGTTCTTGTGAAAAATGTGCATCTTGGTTTATTGTATCAACACCAGATGGAGATATTAAAATTGGTTTGAGAAAAAGGGTTATTAATATTGAATGGTTAGAGAATTATAAAATGTTTACAGAAAAATTTGTTTCTGAAAAAACTACAACATTTATTGGAGAAAAAGAGAGAGGCATTCACGCATGGAGTATAGAAAAAGCTACAGAATATTTGAGCAAGGTGAAAGAATCTATAATTTGAGTAAATCAATGCTGAACATGAGGCAAAACAAGAGCAGAAAAGGGTGTCAGCATGTATTCAGCAAGGTTTGTGTCCTGATTGTCTAGGTAAATTAATTAGAGGCAAGAAGGATAAAAAGAATGGATATAAGAGAACTTGGAATTGCTTGAAGTGCGAGAAGGATATTGTTTATTAAATATAAAAATTAGAAGGGTGGAAAATATAATGACAAGACAAGATCTTATTAACAGAGGAATAAGGGTTATAAATGACATGGGTGAACTTAGAATCCCAAGTAAAGCTTCGATTCCATTTTCTAATGGATGGGTTGCAAGTATTGTAAATGTAGACAATGGAATTTCAGTGGCAGTATGTGATTATGAAGGTTATTTTAATTGGAATATCTTAAATTCCTTTGGAGGAAATAATGGTAAATTCTTTTGTAATAATGAAGATGAAGTATGCAAGGCTTTAGCAATAATTGAATCATTATAATCAAATCAAACATGCAACTTATCCTATTATTGATTAAGGAGGTATTTTTATGGTACGAGGTGGAGTAAAAGAATTAATATATAAATCCCCAAAACAACAAAAAGCAGAAGAAGAATATATTCAGAAATATCTTAAAGACGATTGGTTTTATCAATACTTGCCTTTTATTGTAGGTGCAGTAGCAATTGCAATTGGATTAGTTGGTTTTATGTTTGGTGATTATTAATAATTAGAAAGGAGATTCTACATGAGAAAAGATATTCATTTAGGTAAGCAACACGTTTCGGCAGAAATATATTACTGTAATGTATTTAATAAATACAACATAGGACTTCATATCGGAAGTGTTTATACTATATTAAGTAAAAGTTTTGATACAAAAGATCAAGCTCAAGAATATATTTATGATATTTTTGATATGCACGATGGTTTTAGATGGGAAGATTAAATAATTAAATTAGGAGGATAAAACAATGAGAATTATGACAGACCTAAAAGATGGTAACGCACGTATTGAGTTTGAAAAAGTTGGTGCAATTACTTTAGCTTCAAATGAGTTAATTACTATTATTCACAACGGAGAATCAATAAAAACACTTTCATTTAATGAATTAGTAAATGCAATTAGATCATTTTATTTAATTAATCCGAACCATTAAATTGATGATATTATTCTAAAGAAATAAAGGGAGAGATTTAATATGAAAAAACAATATATTATCGAGAATGCTTACACCGACAATGAAAAAGTAACAACTTTTATTAATGGAAAATTAGAATCTTATGATATTATGTCTTATTGGGAAGTGGAAGGGTACTGTAGGAGACTAGAATCAGATGGATATTTAAAAGCATATGATGTTGAAAATATTGAAAAAGAATTAGAAAAAGCAAAAGAAAATGTAAAATATCTAGAACAGCGATATGAAATTGCAAAGCTCGATGCGTTAGTAAAATAATTTAAAAATTTTACTTGACCTTCTATGCTATCTATGGTAGAATAGATACATAAGGTAGTAAAGGAGCAACAGAATGTGGATGCAGAAACGCAAAGAGTTAACATGGATTTACCAAAGGAATTATGGAAAAAGGTCGGGATTCAGGCGGTAGTTGAAGATGTTCAGAAGAGGGAATTGGTAGTCAAAGCTTTGGAAGAATATCTAACCAAAACTAAGAAGGGGTGTTAAATATTATGGCGAACTTAACAATCAATTTAACAAACGAACAAACTAATCAAATTAAATGGCAATTACTTAACGATTACAGTTTAAGGGAATTGATTGGTGAAGTTATTACTAGGTTGAGTGTAAAAGGAGATTTGGATTTACTCAATGTCTTATGCGAATATCAAAAATCATTAAGTTTATGGGAGGCGTAAATAGATGAGAATTATTTACATTTAAAAATGGCGTTAAATAGTCCAGGATTATGGTCTATGTGGGACAATGAAGACGGTACATATTCTGCCTTAGATTTCAACATGACTTTAGATTTTAAAAGTATTTAGGAGGTGAAATAATATGGCAGAAGTGGTATGTCCGTATTGTAAAACTAGTTTTGAAAATTTTGAAATGAACATTAACCTAGAATCAGGGGTAGTAGAGTTCTTTTGTCCTGCTTGTAGTAAAAGTCTGTAAAAAGACCAAAAGAATTTAAAGAAAGGATTGATTTAAGATGGCAAAGCGTAAAGATTACACTTTGGATTGGAATAAAAACCAATCTGTTTTAATATATGATAATGCTAAAAAATGTGACAACAATACAATAGCACATTTTAGATTTAATGAAGACTGGTGTCGTTATGTAGATAAAACAAATTTTAAAGAATTTGACGATTGGAAGATGGCAGTTAGAAATAGAATAGGGGACATAATTGATTGGGAGAAAGTAGAATTAATGGGATGTTCTTTAACTCTAAAAAATATTGGATAAGTTTTATATATTTTATATGAGAGAAGGAAATACATATGACGCTAGATAAAGTGTTTTCGAGCTTTTCAGATGAAAAACTAAGGGATGCATTTAAAGAATTTAAGGAACACGAAGAAACATCAATTATTGTTAAAAATGGTATACTGAGAGATATAGCGAATTTGATGCTAATTGAAGATCAAAGTGGTGTTCAACATATTGGTCAAAATATTGTTATTTTGATTGAAGGGGCAGAACTTAGGTTGTTAAAAGAAATGGCAACCAGATACTATAATCAAGTAAAAGGAGCGTGTTAAACATGAAAAGATTATACATTAACTACGTATTTGAACAAGAAATTCCAAAGGAAATACTCAAGGACAAAAATGTCTATACTAGTGAAATCGGTTTTATTGTTATAAAAGCTGAGTACAAAAAGAAATTTGAAAAGAAATATGATATTTCATTAACAGAGTTCTCAGAATGGTTCACTAATAAATACAGCGAAGACCATATGATTAGTGAGTTGATTTATGAAATAACAGAGGCAGAACCCCTTTTAACGGTTATACAAGAGGAAAAAATTTCATTTGAAAAATATTCATTGAGAATGATTGAATTAGCACTAAATATGATATACCAAATGTCAGATGGCAAAATTATTAAATATATTCTAAATTACAAATTAGAAGAAGTTCTTAAAATTGTAATTAAACCATTTGTAATGACTCAAATAATGAGCAAATATCAAGATCATATTAGGAATTTAGAGGCTCAGTATCGTATTGATTGGTCTAGGCAAATTACAGATTTAACAGATTTATAAAAGAAGGTGGTAAAATTATGACTATCATATTTTGTAAGAATCCAACAATGTTTGAGCAAGGACATCCAACTAAATGTTTTTACGGCAAAGAGGGGTGCTGTAGACATTGTGAAAGAGTTAAAAGTTGTTTAAGTATGTATTCTGAAGATGACGGTTATCTTTGTCCATACATTAAAACTGAAAAAGATTTAGAATGCAAATGTCCTTTTGAGAGTAATAATAAAAATTAAAAAGATATTTGTAAAAGGAGACTAGGATTAATGAATTTATTAACTCTTCCAATCGGAACAGTTGTTAAAGTGAAGTCAAAACAGGAAATAGAATTGCTTGGAACCGGATTTGTTGGAATTTATCATGCAGATAAGTATGGAATAATAGAGGCGGTTCAGCCTGAAACAGGATGCTATTATATTGAAGACTTTGACTATGGTTGGGATGACAGACTTCTTACAAAAGTCGAAAATCCTGTTAGAATCTGTTTAGTAGAACATGATGGCACTATTCTATCTAAAAAATATTGTTCTAAAAATGATGAAAAAGAAATAGAAAAAATCATCGAGAATTTGAAATACGATTTGCATCAATATAACAGAATTGTTATGGAAGATATTTGATTTTTAGTTATCAAAGTAATTTGAAATAGTAGGGGAGTTGGTTAGAACAATGGAAGCACATAAAGAACATAAACCAAAAACAGAAGTATATACAGTCAAAGATCATATTTTTGATAATTATGGAGATTGTGCTAGGTATGATATATCTTATAAGTCTCAGTATGGTGAATTCGCCTCAATGCCATATAAAAAATTCATTGAAAAATATGGAAATCGCAGAATGGGAGATAAAGATGATCAAGATTTTTGTTTTGTAGATGGCACAAGATGCTTAAATCAATATATTATTGGCGTAAATTATACTAAAAATAAAGTTTAGGAAGGGGTAATCTCTATGAATGACGAAATAGGCAAAATAATTTTAAAAATTGAATATGGCTCTGATGAGTGTAAAATATATTTTACTGATGGTTCACAATTAATTATTGCAGCTATTAGTGGTATGGATGATTCTGATACATATCCTGAACTTGAATACAAATATAAATAAAAAGGGAGATATAAATATGAGAAATATATTTTTAAGACAAAAAAGTAAACAAACTATAAAATTATACTATGCAACACTTAAATCACTAATTAATGCTGGTATATTAATTGAAGATAATAATATTTCAAATACTTTTAAAATATTGACTGAAGAAATGAAAGAAAGACAGGAGAACCATTATTACTCTTTGTGTCCTCGATTTGGTCAATTAGATGGTATGAATGGCCTTTGTCATTATTGTAGGGAATCAAATGAATCACTTTTTGACGCATGTTGGAAAGAAAAATTTAAAGATATCGAATCAAAAGAGGAGAGAGAATAATCCATGTCTTTATCAATAAGGGAGATGTTAAAATTACATGATAAGTATAGCTTTAGAATTAAAGAACTAAACTCAGAAATTGATTATTTAACACATTTGGTTTATGTAAAAAGAGATAAAAATCAGTGGCTCATGGAAAGGTTGAAATGGGCTGAAAATGAACGGGTAAGGTTATTTATTAAATTGCAAGAATTGGAGGTGATTTGAGATGGATTTTCTAAACACATGCATTCTTAATATGTTCTGTCAAAATAAGTGTGCAAATTATAATCAAGAAGGATGCAAGGGATTATTTAAACAAGAAGATAAATGTAGTGCTTACATATTTATAAAGTGGTTACGTGAAAATGATCAGAACATTAGTGATTTAATTAAATTAAACAAGTAATACGCAAATCTGCCAAAAGAAATTTAAATATTGTAAAGGAGAGTGTTGATTACACGAATGGATAAATATTTTGAGGTTAATTCTCCAAGGTCTATGGACGAATTATTATCTGCTATGGAAAAATTAGGGATGAGACCACCAATTGATCTTTATCAAAGAGGATTGTGTATTTGGGAAGACGAATCGGAACAAATGGATATAGCTAACCACTTATATAGATTAATACATGATGAGGATTATAGGGAAAAGGATTTAGAGAAGAGATGGAATAAATGGAATAAATGGAACTCTTACACATATGAAGGGAGCAACACAAAGGACATAATAAACAATATGTT
>Ga0209728_1002189_pt1 | contig 10241 bp, 8 predicted proteins | sample RifGroD1_FD_183997 | JGI IMG/M metagenome (GOLD analysis project Ga0209728, IMG submission 183997) | Groundwater microbial communities from Rifle, Colorado, USA - Groundwater D1 (SPAdes) (version 2) | ecosystem: Environmental > Aquatic > Deep subsurface > Groundwater | place: Rifle, Colorado... | reverse complement strand
CATCATGGAAACACATCCTTTCTCTGGGATTTATCAACTTGCGTATCAGCAAGCGTAATGCTATTCTGTTCTTGCAGGAACGGAGATCGTACCTCCGTGGTCGCTTCTCTGGGGGCGACCTGCCTGCAAAAGTTATCACCTCATTTCCGCAAAATAAAAACACCCCGGAGGGTGCTTTATAATATTTTCTTTACTGCCTGCCATAGAGCGTCGCAGAGTTCTACTTCTAACGCGGAAGTACCACAATACCATCCTTCATATGATTCTATTAAGTCAATGTAGTCAGTACGTTTTTTCCTTATCATCTCGACTAATTGACCTATACTAAGGAGTGGCAGGCAGTTATTTTTATTATTTCCTCCGCCTGTAATTCTAATTATCTTGCCTCCACTATTAGACCAATCCCTGTCAAATAGTGCGGCAACAAAAGTTTCTCCAGAATCGTTAATATAAACATCAAATTGCTTAGGTTCCCACAACTCCCGAAGTCTCTGTTTCTGAGCATCGGATAACTCGTTTAGTTGAACTGGTTCAATTCTTAACTTCATGATGCGCCTCCTGGTCTGCATCAGACTTACTAGAAATAAATCCTCTAACCACATCAAGGACTTTAGGTTTCCAAAGTATCTGAAATCCTTCCCACTTATTATTAGCGGCATCCTGCATCACTCCGTATTCCTTGCCTGCCTCAGTTAACTTCCAAGGGTTTCTCTTGACTAATCTTTCAGTCCCAGGTTTCTTTCCTGCTTCGCGTATACCGTACTGTAAACCCATTTCCTCTAGCAGTAAATTTACTGCACTGGATTTTAGGTCTAACTGTTCTCCTATTTGACTAGCGGTTAAAATCTCGGCATCTTCTTCACTAACAGCAGGTAAAAGTTTACGATAATCATTCAACTGTCTGCCTGTTTCTTTCTCGGTTCTGGCAATAGCAACTGCAACCGCACGTTCTGGTCTAATGCCTATTGCCTTGGCAAATTCTTTAGCGAACCTTATTTCTGCCATTGCTTCACGATCCCATGTCGGCATCCTACGCCGAAGCGACTTTGCTTTCTGTAAAAATGCTTCTGCCAAAACGTCTTTTGCTTTTAACTGATACTCGACGAGTCTTTCCTGCACTTCTTCGCTCTCAATAATATTGGCGTTAATTTTAGCCAACCAGAGAGGTAGGAAGTTTAGTTCAATTGTTAATATTTCTTGATTACCGCCTGTTGTAGGGATAGTCATTTTTGACGACCCTTTAACTAAGACTACATCCTCATTAATCTTCTTGGTTTGGCGTGTTGCCTGATCTTCAGAAAGACCAATGCCCCTACACACCCACCTGACACCGACATAAAGTTTATCATTGCTGGCTTTTACCGCCATAATCTCAGCACCATTAAAGTTGACTAACTTCTGCTCTACTGGAACAAGTTGATTGTTCACGCTACCCCTCCCAACCCATATTATAAAATAATGCCTATATTTGCAAATACATTAAGCGCAATAAAGAATATTACAACTAATCCAGGTTCCGATTCCCAACCACCCCATTCCATGTAACCAGTCCTATTATTATCCCATACACAGTAAAAAACAAAAAGACTAAAACCAGCAATAAGAACTCTTAAACACAGCACCAAATCGTTCATGTAATACCTCCCACTATTTTATTCAACCGCAACCCGTCACGCATCCCCTGCTCATATGCCAGACGAGTTTCACATATCTGCCTGCGAGAATAAGCGTCTGACAACTGTGTAAGTAAAAACTCATTGCCATCGTTCAACAGCGGAACCAATTGAGCGCGAATTGTGTTAAGCCTGTCCATTGCCTCAACATACTCAGCATCCTTCTGTCGCGCCGATACGATAGCATCACTCGCCCTATCTGCGCACAACTCCGCAAAACATTCCTTGAAACTTTTTTCCATCTCTCTGCCTCCCCACATTTATATCTATGTTACTTCTATTGACTTCATTGTACAATATATTCGCTTTAATGTCAACGGTTCATTATAAAATATACCGAATTCAGTTGACTTTATCCGTACATCATTGTATAATGCACTTCATGGAGGTGCATTGAAGTGATAAAATTTAACTTAGACAAAATCATGTTTAATAAGGACAGAATGAAAGTCCCTAAACTGCACGAATTAAGCGGAGTTAACAAGAATACCCTGTATGCAATGTATAACGGTACGATAACAAGAATTGACGTTTCGGTAATAGATAGAATATGTACCGCACTTAAATGTCACCCAGGCGACTTAATGAAATATGTGCCGGACGAAAAATAACCACCCTGTTGAGAGTGGTTATTTCTTTTATTGCAGTTTTTCCAACTGCTCCTCGTACCAGTTTTCTAACCTTACATACTTTTCCTCAAACTCAATGTCAATTTTCTCAAATTGTTTTGGTGCATATCCGGGTAGTAAATGATGCTCATATGCTACCGCTTCCCTACGCTTTTTCTTTTCGTTATCGAGTGCCGCTTTAGACGCTTCGTATTGCTTTTTGATGCGAGCAATCTTAGCAGAATTATCAACCTGCTCCGGTTCATCCTCGGCATCATCAACGGTAGCAGGAGAAGTAGTTGTAGACTGTTGCGGCGGTTGGTATGGTTGAACGTATGGTGTCTGCTGTTGTGTCGGAACCTGATAAACTTTAGTAGGGTAACGATGATAATAAACGGCATCAGCAATGACGGTCATTAGTTTTGGGTCTTTGTCTAACTCCTTCAATATGCCGAAAATACTGCTCATATTCTCGCTGAATACGAGTTTAACGGTATTGCTTTCCTTGTCCCATTCTGCCTTTGCGCCCATAGATTCGGCCAGCGTGTTAATCGGGACATAGATGTTACCGTCAATATACTGCATACTTGATGTCACTTCCTGCCCATTGACTTGGAGTTTAATTTCTCCGGCATAGGCAGGCATACAAAACAGAATGAGCATTAACGCGAATAGTAATTTTTTCATAAACAAACCTCCCGTGATTAGTTTAACTACTATTATATGCAAATTAATCGTTCATAATCTACGGGAAATTTGTCGATAGAAAAATATTTTATTTAGCGGTAAACAATGCTATACTCAGTTAATATATTTATACAGGAGGTGATAGTATGGATAAAGGCGTTACAGTAGGACTTATTATTGGTTTTAGCGTATTCGGACCGCGAGCATTGGGAGAATGGTTTGATATAGCATGGCTAGCAATGGGAGCATGTTTCTTTGTTTTCCTAATAGCATTTCACTTTTGGGGAGATAAGGGAGAATTTTAGTTTCCCTTATCTTTTTTATTGAACCTATCCATAGTCAATTGCGCCCGTTTTAACATTAACTCCTGCATTTTCTTTAACCTTTGCTGCTTAACATCCTCCGGCAATTTACTCTTTTCAATAGTACGCATTTTCCTTCTTATCTCAGAAACAAGTGCGCTTGTTCTGTTAAAAGACATGCGTTTTGCATTACTATAACCGCTTTCCTTGCTTGGTTTTATCTTTGTTTCTTTGTAATCAGCATAGATAGTATCAAGTCTTTCCTTTTCCTCATAGAAGTCCTTAAATACATCATTAGAATATAACGGGTCGGCAGTAACCACAGATTTCATTTTCTTTCCAAAACTTCCACCGTCAGAAGTTAGCGGAACTCCAACCTGACCAATTACCCCAAGATAACTTTTTGCAAGATAGTCTAGTTTTTTAGGTGATTGACCTGTTGCACTTCCAATTGCCTTAGATATTCCAGAAGTATTTTTATCGTACTGTAACTCAGGAGAAAGATCTTCCATGTAACCAGGTATAATCGGTCTACCAATAAAATCCTCATTAGCATCCAAATCATTAATTGGTGCTGCAATGCTTCTCATGGGAGGCGTAAAGTTAACCTTAACAGTACCAAGAAAATCCTTCATTGCCTGCGGATCGTTATCCATTTCCTTGCGGAGTTGTCTCTCAAACAACGAACCAAAAACAACTCCAACCTCGCGTGGTTTTGGTATTTTCCAAAACGTACCGTCAGACAATGGGATGCAGTAGTTATTATCCTTAATAAAGTTACTTAATTTATTATAGTTATCATCATCATGGTTAATCGAATATAAAATTAAGGAAGGCACAGAAACGGCCATAATGGACTTAATTAACGCTTTTACTGGGTTATCCTTATAAACCCTAATCAACTTATCTACGCCCTGTACTGCTGCATTTAAGTATGGTATGAGTGCATCGGCAGCATGGGTTACATTGCCCCTGCGTTTAAAGTTAACCGTTATGTCGTTTGCTTCATATAATCCCTCTGTTTTGCTTTCAAACGTATTGCCGCCCCTCTTTGCTATCCGCTTATATTCAGCAAGTCTTGGTGCAGATTCAACGGCATTGTTGAGATTTTCAAGCACTCCAACGCCTTTAGTAAATAACCTTCCTGTCGCCTGCGCCGGTCTACTTGGATCAATGTACCCTTGAAGTATTCTTGCTTTACTACCTGCTAACAGGTTTCTATCTGCCGATATACTACTAGAATGACCGCCACCCATAGACTTATAATCACGGTATACCTCGCCGTTAGTAACAACGTCCTTAAACGCTTTAACTAAATCAACAGTAAAGGTTATTGGGTTAACCGTTGACTTACTGTTAATGTAGGCAGTAGGAATATCTCTAAATATATTTCGTGTAAGTCCAAATATCGGGTTAATGCCTGTAGTTAAATTCTTCATCATTCGCGTTACTTGCCGTGTAGTCTCAATAATAACTCCCTGTCCTTGGGTGCTAAAATTTCCTAACGCTTTAAGTAACATCGGGTCAAAAACCCTAACCCTCACATCTTCACCATTCATTTTTACAATAATCTGGTTTCCGTGTTTTGGGTCAATTTTGGCCTGTTCAAACGACTTATTGACCTGGTCTATAATAGTATCCAGTCCATCGGGGTAGGTGTGGTGTGGGTCAACGCTCGGACTTTTGGCACGAGGCACAATCTCGCCCCAACCGCGCATCTCATTGGGACTAGAAAGCATCTGCTCTGCTAATTGCTGCATCGACTCGTTGCGCCTTGCTAATTTAACGATATTATCAATATCCTCAATGGCAGATTCAATAGGACTGACAATCTTGCGCTCAGAACCAACGCCTTTTTTAATCGGGTCCGAACCTGTTTTCTTGCCGCCCCTCACCCCTTCAACCTCTGCTAATTGCCTTTGAAATTTAACATAATGGGGGTATTCAATTCTCAGATCATCCCATACCTTCTGCTCAACAATGCCGGTATCAACTAACCAACTCTGGCCAAAATCGCCCCACCACTTATCCCATTCTTTCGCAACATCTTTAAACTCAGGATAAAGTCTTTCGTACTCAGCAACTTTATCATTGCAAATAGTTTCAGTCATAAGCATGTCTTTCGGGAATACGTCCCTGCCTTTTTTCATCCATGACGGGGCATGACGATTAATCATGTAGTCCTCAAAATGTTTCTCAAATCCTTTAGGTATCTTTTTAGTAATAGACTCAAAGGATTCTCCGATAACATTATTTTGTGCATCAACTAATCTATCAGTCAGAATGGATTGAGCAGTTATATCGCTACCCCTGCTATTCATTGCCCTAACATATGCCTTTTGGTCAGCAGATAACTTGACTCCGGTTGCCTTTTCAAAATACTTGTCAGACTGATTGATTCGGTATTGATTATCGACAAAATCAATATAACGCTGCACAAGTGTTCTTTTTGCGTTAATCGGTTCCCTGTCTGCCTTGGAAACGATATGGGTTAAAGTATCAGGTCCACCGACCAAGGGAGTAAACTTCCTCCTGCTACCACCCAAACGAATAAAACCGCCCTCGTCCTTCATTAACTTTTGTACTTCATTATATATTTTGCGGAGTTGTGGACGTATCCTTGCCCCAAAATCAGCAACCATTTCCTTTGCCCATGAAGTAAAATCCATTGCCTTACGGGTAAGTTTTGCAGCACCGATAATAGCATAATCTGCCAATGTGTCAATTGGTAGTGAGTTTAGACGACCTTTTCCTGACTCTATGCGTTTTCTTGCTTCTGATTCTATATTGTCTATTGTGTCATAAGTCTCCGCTTTCTCCGGTTTTAGTCCAATGCCCTCTGCCATAGTTTTAGTTTCCGATGTAGGTTTATTTCCTACCTCTGCGGATAACTCCGGATAGTCCTTCAATACTTCGGGAGGTACGGGTTTACCTTCTGATTGCGGTAATAATTTTCGTTCTTGCCTATTACCCATATTATACTGTAAGTCACTATCACTTCTCTTAACCCCAAACAATGAATCTATAATGGACTTAACTTGATCTAATAATGGTTTAGGACTTACACCGTACATGGAATTATTGAAGTTTTTAGATACATGTATAGCATGTTCTAAATCTCCTGCAAAATCCTCTGGTAATTTACCATCATTAACTAAATAATGAGAGAGAGAGTTATATATTTTCCTGAACATATCTTGTGTTGTGTCAATGTCCTTACGACCAAAAACATCATCAAGTCTCTTGTCTTTCATTAGTCCTTTAAGTGTTTCCCTGATCATGTCGGTAGTGGCAGGACCGTCTTTGGGCATGTTTGACATTGCATTTTCTAATATCTTATTATTTTCAACTCCATCAACATAGTCCCTCTTATAATGAAGTTCTCTCAACTCATTTAATTCATTGTCGGTTAACTTAGTATCTTCCCATGTAAATACATTTTTTTTACCTAAATTAGCCGCACTATCGTAAACTGGCGCACCTAATACCTCATCCTCGCCATATTTAGCGATTAAATCATCCTGTAATTCATTAATCTTATTTTGCCAATAGTCATACGTTTCATTATTTGAGTAATCTTTTTTTGCATTAGCGATATTATTTTTATCACTTACCACCAGATCGTTAGTTTCACCCTTACCCTCTATCTCATTTTGCAAACTCTCCAACTCTGCCCAATCCTCATCAGACATATCCTTATACTGCTCTTTTGGCTTAATATCCGTCCCATACGCCTTATTCTTAGCATCGACATATTCTTTGCTCGGAGGATACTTATTACCGTAAATATCGGTATATCCATCGGTCAAATGCTCATCAATTAGCAACTCAATACGTTTAGCAAGTGCAACATTCTCCTGCCCTGCATCGTCAATAATACGCTGCAAAGCGTTATCAATGTCGGCATAACTAACCTTTTGCTCGTCCAATATCTTAGCAATGGTGTCGGTAGTCATGCGCTTATTGCCAAATGAAATATTCTCGCCGCCGGTATTCTCGCCATAAACAGTGTTGCCGCCACGCTCTGCCTTTAAGGATGCGGCAAGATCGCCCATGATGTTTTTGGCCTGCTCTTGAATGTACGGTTTCAACTCAGGGTGATTGTACTGCATAGCATTAACTTTTCTATCCCCGACATTCTTAGAGGTGCGCTTGTTTACGGGAATGTCAAAGCGTTTTGCATCGGCATCAATCTTTGCTTTTACCGCTTCAAAAGTATCTGCCGCATATGTCCCGTCTTTTTCAATGTCCTTCGCACCATTCAAAACACTCCTGCGGTATGTATCGGCGGTACCAATAGGATTGTCGTACTTAGTCTTTAGTCCATCATACAGTTTCCTTGCAGAGACTTCCAATTCTTCTGACCATGTTTTCTCGTTGTTGAGTGCCTTCATTTGACGGTCAAGTTCAAATAGTGCAGCATGGTCGGCATCGGGTAGTGTTATATTTGCCGGGCCTTTACTGCCACGATTAACCTTAATTTGAGTAGGCGGCAATGTTTCCTGTACTACCTCCGGTTGAATGGGGGTGACTTCCTGTTTAACCTGTGCGGTAGGCATATTTTCATCAGCAAAAGTCTCAGCACCGCTTCTATTATTCACTCTCGGTACATCGTTAATAATTGGTTGCTGTTTAATCTCAGGAGTAACCATCTCAGGTGTTGCCACTTCCGGTATTGCCTCAGGCACAACCTCTGGCACTTCTACCTTAGTTTCCGGCACTTTAACAACCTTACGCCCAACACTAGCGGTCTTACCGTCAACATCTACCTGTATAATCATCCTGTCGGCAGTCTTGACGGTTGCTTCTTTCCCGTTAGGCAGGATAACCTTGTCGCCCTGCTGTAGTCTAAACTGTGGGTATTCTGCCGCTAACTCAGGGTAAGCATCAATTATTCTGTTTATCCTGCCGAGGTTGGTTGTATTCTTGACTACGTTTCTTGCTAAGTTAATGTCAGCAGGTATGTCTTGTTTGACTTCGGGAGAAGTGACTTCTTTTTCGACTAGAGGTGTTTCTGTGGATTTACTCTTGCTTAAAAACTTACCTGCACCGCCACCCAAAACACCTATGCCGGCATTTAATAAACCTGCCTCAGTCGCTTCTTTAAGATTAAATTCTCTATCATTAGCAACTGCCCTGGAATACTCGTAAGGAACCGTTGCACCGCCAACCTTAACGGCACTCTGAGCAAGGGCAGGAGTTTTCGCTATGGCAGGAGATTTCGCCCCTGCCCTAACCAACCCCTGACCAATGGCATTTTCAGCACCTTGAAATATCTTACTGCCAACATTAAATTCGCCGCCTGCAACAAATCCAACAAGTCCACCGAAAAGGTCAGCAGAATTGAGTTTTATTTTTTTAGTAGGGTCATAGGTTTCCGGTAAGTCGCCACTTTCGCCCATTAATGCAGGCGGTGTTATTTCAAAGTCGCCCACATCAGGTTTATTGGGGTTATCAATGCCAGTTATAATCTCGCCTGCCGCCATAGAAGCACGATCTGACCACTTTGTAACCTTATCCCATGATGGCAAGGACGGTCCCTTTGAACCGCCCGGAAGTATGCCACCAATTTTACTATCAATTCTGCTATAGGTAGATTGCTTAGGTGCGGAAGGACTGTCCTTAGTGGACATATATTCCCTTAATGCCTGCTTACCATCGTCATTCAAGTCGGTTAACTTAACCCTGCCCGACCTGACCGCTTCATATAGTTTTTGCTGACTCACGTTATCACCTCGCTTATTTGAGGTATTGCTGTATTTCTTCATCGGTTGCGCCGGTTGAAGGTGCGCCTGTAGTTGCCATGGCACCGCTACCACCGCTCAGTATGCCCTTATAGTAGTTAATCAGTTCCCTATCCGTTTCGGGGTCAATCCCGAAGTTCGGATCTTTCTGCGCTGCCGACAATGCTTTCGACATTAAAGCGCTATCACCGCCGCCCAATTGATTGTATAGCGGTAAAAGTTTTGCAGTTTCCCCGGTAAAGAATTCGGCAGGAGTTGTCCCTATCGAAGTCAGCAACATATCAATAGCATCCTTGCTGTTTGCGCCTGACTTCTTCGCCTCAATCATCCATTCAGGATCACTCAGCAAACTACTGACTGTATAGTAACCGGGATATTTCAAACCATTCTGCATATTCTCATTGTACCGACCAACCGCCTTATTGAGCAGGTCAGCAGTAGCGGCGTTCTGTCTCTCGCTTACGGTATCCCTACCACTTGTCTCGGTGTTGTACTTATTGACTTGTGCGGAATTAAGGGACTTTCTTAGTTCATAATCCCTATCGCTATTTCTAGCATCATAGGTCGGTTGCCCTGTCGCTGGGTCAACTCCGGTCAATCCAGCAAGTGCATTTCTGCCTGCCATCGTGTATTCTCCGGTATCTGGATTAGTACCGTAAGTATTAGCAAGCGACATATCCCTGTCAAATTCCGCTTTATCTGCTGATGCAATGTCCTCACCGTACCGATTAGTAGCATCTGCAAGTCCTAAAGCGTTCTCTCGGTTCTTGTCGTATAAATCAAGTAACATCTTGTTTTCGTCTGCTGCCTGCCTGCCCATTAATCCCTCGTACTGTCCGGCAAATTCACCTGCGCCAAGTATATAGTTCTCACCTAAACTTGTGAGCGCATCATTTCTCTGCGCTTCCAGATCAGCATATAGCGGTTGGTATGACTCTTCAAGTTTTCTGCGCCGATAATTTGCAGCAGGTGAAGTACCTGTCCCAGCTAAAGCATAACCCTGCTTCTCCTGTGCATTTTTAAGGCTAAGTCCGGTCTTAGTCATGCCCCTACTAAACTGATTTTCAATATTCCGCATCATTTGATTAGTCTTAGTGTCATAGGCGTTCTGTTGTCTTTCTAATGCGGCAAACTGTGGTTGATAGGATTGACCGACAATTCCCCTTACCATGCCCCTGTTAGCGTTCAGTGTATCGGCATTTAAGTTGCCGTATGCAGTTGCTTTAC
>Ga0209728_1002188_pt1 | contig 10241 bp, 11 predicted proteins | sample RifGroD1_FD_183997 | JGI IMG/M metagenome (GOLD analysis project Ga0209728, IMG submission 183997) | Groundwater microbial communities from Rifle, Colorado, USA - Groundwater D1 (SPAdes) (version 2) | ecosystem: Environmental > Aquatic > Deep subsurface > Groundwater | place: Rifle, Colorado... | reverse complement strand
ATATGGCATATGATGTTTTTATTGATGATAATGAAGTTTTATTTTTAACAGATGATTACAATTTATTTGTCAAGGCAGATAAAGGATTGAAATTACCATGTAAAATGTTTGAGTTTGATGATGGTAATAGTGATGAAATTTATACTGGATATAAAGAAGTCACATTGTCTATGGAAGAATTAGCAGAGCATTATCAAAATCCTATTAATAGATGGGATTTATTGAATAATGAATATTTGATTATTAGGGATGAGAATGGTAATGTAGTGGATAAACAGAAATGGAATGATAATAAAGGTTTTTCTACTCTATCTTATAAACAAATTGATAATATGTATACAGGTAAAATAAAACCAAGAAATATACAACAAGAATTAGCATTTGATTTATTTCAAAATAAAAATATAACTATAAAGGTAGTATTTGGTAGACATGGGTCAGGAAAAGATTTGATTATGTCTGCACATGCTTTAAATATGGTTCAACGAGGTTTATATGATAGAATCATATTTGTAAGAAATAACTATATAGTTAAGAATTCCAAAGAGATCGGATATTTACCAGGATCTAATGAAGATAAACTTTTACCTTGGGCGATGCCGTTAGCGGATCATTTGGGTGGTGTAGATGGTTTAAAAATGTTAATTGGGCAAGGTAAAATTGAATTACAACATTTTGGATTTATTAGAGGAAGAGACATTAAGAATTCAATTGTCTATGTTTCTGAAGCAGAAAATATGACTAAAGAACATCTTCAATTATTAATAAGTCGTTTAGCAGAAGGAAGTACATTATGGTTAAACGGAGATTTTAAACAAGTAGATGCTGATATTTTTGAAAGAAATTCAGGATTAAAGCAAATTATAAATTGTTTAAAAGGTAATGAATTATTCGGATGTGTAGAATTAAATATTACTGAAAGAAGTAAGACAGCACAACTTGCTGATTTATTAGGTTGATGTATAAATTTTACTCCTTTAGACTGTTTCTCTATTCGGAGTTTGATGATAGAATGTTTCTCTATCATCTTTTTTTATTTTATAAAATAATTAAAATAAAGGAGATGATTATATGGGAAGACCAGCAAGGGTATTTACAAAAGATGAAATTATAGAAATTATTAATTTGTATAGCAATAACACTTCAATTAAAGATATAATTGAAATTTTTAAAACAAGGAGAAATAGTATTAAAAATATATTGTTAAATAATAATATTCCTAAAAAAAGAAATTATGAATTGTATAAAAATAATGGATTAGTAATTAATCAAAAATATACTATTGATAGAGATTATTTTAAAATAATAGATACTGAAGATAAAGCATATTGGTTAGGATTTATTTATGCAGATGGTAATGTATTTGTTAGAAAAAACAAAACTGGTTGCTTAACAATTAGTTTAAAATATGATGACGTTAAACATCTTGAAAATTTTCTATTACATATTAAATCTAATCAAAATATAAAAATAATAAATCAAGGTAATTTTAAATATTGTAATATTGCAATAGGTAATACTAAAATGTGTGAAGATTTAATAAATTTAGGATGTGTACCAAATAAATCATTAATACTTAAACCACCAAAAATTAATAATAAATTTATATTGCATTTTATAAGAGGTTATTTTGATGGTGATGGTTGTTTCGCTTTTTATGATAAAGGGAATACTAAACCATTTGAATGTAATTTTATTGGTACTTATGATGTAATGGAATTTATAAAATATTCTTTAGAAGAAAATAATATTAAAGTAAGTGATATAAAAAAGGCTGAAAATATATATAAAATTAGAATAACCAATAGAAATAATTTACTATCATTTTATAATTATTTGTATAAGGACAAAGGTGATTGTTTTTTGGAAAGAAAATTTAATAAAATGAATACATATTTAAAAGATATTAATTTACTAATATAAATGTTTATCGAAGTCCAATTGCTGATATTGCACAGAATATTTAATATAATGGTCGATTATGGGTAATAGGATTAATACTAATCTTAACATCCTCTACCCTATTTTAAATTTATTCTTCGGAGGAATAAATATATAAATGGAAAGATACAAACAAAAAGAATCAGAAGATACAATACCATATCTTCTACGTTTGGCAGAAATAAAAATTGAAGAAAAACCAGATGATTTAGACTGGAGTGATATAGCGGAATATTGCAATTTTAATTGTCATTATGATTCCCTTAGAAAAGCATTACAACCTAAAGAGTATGGTGGTTTGGCAATTTATAAGTATTTGAAGGATAAGATGGTTAGTGAGAATGTTAGTGATGATAAGGTATTGAATGAGTATGAACAAAAGAAAATTGAATTGCAGAAAGAAAGAATAAAAGTTCAAACTGAGAAAATAAATTTAAATCAATTAATTAGACAAGAATCAAGATATGAATTATTTATTGAAAAAGCAATAGATGCAATTAATAATATAAGTCCTATACTTTCACCTAATATTAAAATTAAAAATAATGATAATTTTAATAGAGAAGGTATATTAATATTTTCTGATCCTCATTATGGTAAAGATTTAATAATTAAAGGATTAAAAGGAGAAATATTAAATACATATACTCCAGAAATATTTGAGAAAAGAATGTGGCAATTATTAAATGAAACAATTTTAATTTGCAAAAAAGAAAATTTTACATCAATAAAAATAATGAGTCTTGGTGATGAATTAGAAGGTATGATCAGAATCGGACAACTGATGAATTTAAGATATGGAGTTGTTGAATCTGCAATTAAATATTCATATTTTATCGCTAATTGGTTAAATGAATTAAGTAAATATATAAAAATTGATTACTATTCCACTCATGGAAACCATACAGATCTCAGATTATTGGATAATAAAAAAGGTACTTTTCCACATGAAAATATTTCCAAGATTATTGATGTGTTAATTTCAGAAATTACAAAAGATAATATTAATATAACAATTAATAAAAATGAAATAGAAAAGATATTTATTGATGTTCAAGGTTTTAATATATTAGGGATACATGGTGAAGAAAAAGACGTAAACAATAGTATCAGAGATTTTTCATTTATTTATAATGAAAAAATTGATTATATTATTTCTGGTCATAAACATCACTCTAATAGTAGCAATCTTGGAATGTCAAAAGGAAGTATTGGTGTTGGGAGTATAATTGGAATAGATGATTATTCAATACAATTAAAACGTATTTCAGATCCAAGTGCTACATTTGTAGTGTTTGAAAAAGAAAAAGGTAAAACAATAGAATATTCTATTAAACTTGATTAATAGATTGTAAATAAAATAAATTTATATTGAAAGGTTAAATGGTGTGATTACCATGATTGAAAATAAAATCAAAGAAGTTATGAATTATAGTTTAGAAGATAAATTTCAACTTGAAGATTTAAAACAAAGAAAATTATATATTAATTTTGAAATTGATGAAAATCTATTAAATGATATTACTTACCATATTCTTAGATTTAATACTGAAGATAAAGGAAAAGAAATATCAGATCGAAAACCTATTCTTCTCTACTGTGTATCTAATGGTGGTAGTGTTAATGATGGATTTGGTTTAATTGATGTGATTTTAAATAGTAAAACTCCTGTTTATACTATTAATTTATCTTACAATTACAGTATGGGGCTTTTGATTTTTTTATCAGGTAGTAAACGCTTTGCTACGCAAAATGCAACTTTTCTTTTACATGATGGACAAAATTTTATGTATAATTCAAGTGCAAAATTAAAAGATGCAATGAAATTTGAAGAGCAAAGAGAACAAAAAATTAAAAATTATGTATTATCAAGAAGTAAATTAACATCAGAAGAATATGATAAAAATTATCGTGTTGAAATGTATTTATATTCTTCAGAAGCTAAAGAAAAGGGATTCGTCGATCTAATTGTTGGTGAAGATTGTACAATTGATGATATTATTTAGATTGTAACAAACAATAAAAATAAATAAATTTTACATATTAAAGGAGAAATTTTAACCATGAATTTATTTGAAGCAAAGGCAATCTATGATTCTAAGTCTGGTAAATTTTTGGAAGAGTTTTATATTAATGGCAATTCAGTAGATTGTGATGAATATTATTTTTATCTAGAAAGAGAAAAGGATGTTGAGGATAAGAAATTGAAAAATAAGGAGAAATTAGATGAAAAAGAAATAGTAAATGATAATCCTTATATCTATGATGATGAAGTTTGTGAATGTGATGAATGTAAATATAAAGATAAAAAGAAATATGAAAATTGTGGTAATGATTGTAAATATATGAATTGTGATGAATGTTGTAATGATTTTTGTGATTGTGAGAATGAAGGATATAAAGATTGTGAAGGATGTAAAGTAGAAGAATTTAATTATGGTGAATTATTAGATATTTTTGCAGAAAGAATTCAAGAAACAAATGGTAATATAAATTCTATTAAGTCTATCTTAGACGAATTTGCGGATAATTTTATTGAAGATTATGATGAAGATGAATTTGAAATAACTGAAAATAATGATGTGATTTGTGAAAATTGTGATTGTTGTAATTGTGAAAATGGAGAATTAACTGATGAAAAAATTGAAGAAATTAAACTTATTGAAATGGTTGCTAATAAAATTGAAAATATTCAATGTACTTGTGGTTATGAATTAAGAGATACACTTTTTTGTTTATATTCTATTGGGAAAAGCATTGGATGGAATGACCATTGTTGCTTTATATAAAAAATTATGGATGAAGCATCGGAAGAATAATATAATAAATTTTAATGTATATTTAATATTAGAATAATAATATATTTTGTAAGTTATGAAGACACTAATAAAAATTAGTGTCTTTTTGTATTTGCAAAATAATAAGGAGGTTTATATAGAATGGCGTATATTCATACATATTTGAATGGCTCTTCTGGTGGTACAGACGGAACTTTAGTTTCCGAGGGCACAGGTTTGTCACCAATAACCTGTACTCTCAATTCAACAAATAATGAGGTATCTTCTCCTATTAAATTAGCGATCAGATGTGATTCTGGATATCAAAGTACAAGCGATATTGTAATTATACCAATTGGTCTATCTACTACTGTTTCTGGTACTAATAATTCTGGCCAAGCAGTTTTAAATGTTACTAGTGCTACTGGATATTCAAAAGGAGAAACTATTGTAATAGGTACTGGTGGTACCGTTGAAACAAAAGTAATATCAAGTATTTCTGTTAATGCTATTACTTTAACTACTAATTTAGTTAATACACATAGCAATGGAGAAACTATTGTGTCTCAATCTTATTTGAAATGGGCACTTGCTCCAGATAATAGTGGTTCTGCTGGTACTTTTGGAGATTATGGAACAGGATTAACTATTAGTAGTGTTGTAGGAGCAACAAATACCATTTTTTGGATTATGGCAAAAAGTACTAGCGATGAAATTCCTATGAACGACATTTCTTGTAGTTTGCAAGTTACAACTACTATTGGTGCTGTGTAAGGAGTTGATAACATAATATGCAAGCTATGTTCCCTGGAATCCCCAATTCCCCTAGCACAACTTTATCTAATGATATAACTAATTCACAAACAACAATAACAGTAACAGATCCCTCTAAATTACCATCAGCACCTAATGAAGCAACTATTGGTACTGGTGAAGATGCAGAAACTATATTATATACTGGAAAATCAGGAAACGATTTAATTGGTTGCACTAGAGGATTTGAAGGCACAGCAAAAGCATGGGTTAGTGGAACTAGTATTGGTAGAAATTTTACTAATTATGATTATAGTAGTATTATTGCTAATATTCTTGAACATATAAATGATGATGCAGAACATGGTCAATTTTATCGTCAAGCAATTATTAATGGTGGATGTCAGGTAGCACAAGATATAGCAAAAACATTATCTACTACACCTCAATACGGTAGTGTCGATATGTTTTCCGTGAAAGCAACTGGCACAGCAGTTAGTGCAGGCGCTATAACACAAGTAACAAATTCAACTGCTGGAACTACTGGCTATGTCTTAGCAATAACAGGTGTAACGATAACTGGAACAGGTATTTTATATACAAGATATCGCATGGAGGCTAAAGATGCAGTTAAATTAAAAAATCAGTTAGCATCCTTCTCTTGTGCGGTTTATCATGACGTTGGTAGTAATATAGATTATACAATTTATGTGAGAAAACCAACTGCAAGTGATAACTATGCTGGTGTAACTGAAATAGCAAATAGTGGAGCAATCAGCGTGCCAAATGTTACTGCTACAACCATAAAATTTGAAAACATATCTCTTGGTGATGTTTCATATGGGATAGAAATTGAAATTTTAATTTCTTGTGGTGCTATAACTACAAAAAATTTTCATTTTACTGAGTTTCAATTTAACAAAGGCAGTATAGTATTACCATTCACATCCATAAGTTTAAGTAATACACAGTATGCTTGTCAAGAATATTATTATCGTTCTTGGAATGAAGGTGTTGTTGCTCCTAATACTGGTTCTGTAAGTGGTGTATCTTCTGCTACAAATAATATTATATGCTCATTTAGATTTCCAACACCTATGAGAATTGCTCCTACATTACAAATTAGAAATGATAATACAGACAAACAAGTACGTGTAACAGCAACAAATGCTAAAGTTTCTTTTACTACAGTTAATTATGCTGGCAATAGGAAAGGTTTTTCATATTTATATGATAGTGGTACTCCTTTTACAGTAGGTACATATTATGATTTTGATTTAATTGCTGATGCAAGATTATAGGAGGAATAAAATATGGATTATAAACATTATATACGTTTAGATGAAAATAGTCTAATCATCAAATCATTCTCAACAGCATTTGAACAACCAGAAGAAAACGATATTCTAATCTGTGAAACAAATGAAAGACATTTTAATTTAGATTTATATATTTATCCAGGAGTATTAAAATACAAATATATTGATGGACAAATTGTAGAAAGACCAGTAAATGAATTAATTATACCTACTCAACCTATACAGATAACTACAGATGATATTCAAAATCAATTATCACAAATAAATAATGATTTTATTGGTTTTTTAGATTGGTATTATAGTACACATCCTGAAGAATCTTAATTAATAATCAGTGAATTACCAAATTAATAAACAATATAAAAATAAAAAGGGAGGAATTTTTAATGACAATTTATCCAATGACTGTTTATCCGTTTAGAACTTCATCTTATGCAAGAGCAATATATTTATATGGGACAACTACCTTTTCATTGATTGTTCAAGAATATGTAGAACCAGTAAAACAATATGCTGCTGTGACATTCAGTTTAGCACAAATTGATAATGCTTTATCAGTTGGTTATATTACTCAACAAGAATATGATGATACTATCGCATATATTGTTTAATTATTAATAAGTTTAATAACTCCTTGGAAGGAGTGAATATTTTATAGCAAATGTTTAATAGAAGTAAATTTAATAGACAACCTTTTAACAGATCTGCAATAATTTTATATAATGTGAATATATCAATAGATACTAATAGACAAGTAGTATTATCTGATGTAATAAATAGTGATAGTATTAGATATATAAATGTAACTGATACAATTAACATGGATAATATCAGGATATTATATAATACAATATCTATAAATATTGATACTTTAAGAAGTATTGTAAATGATATATCTTTAAATAACGATAGCATTAGAACTATTAATAATAGTGTTTCTATTGATGATGATATTTTGCGAATTGTATTGAATAATGAATCAGCAAATAGTGATTTAATTAGGCATATAGAGAATAGTATCAATGTTAATAATGATAGTTTAAGGGTATTATTAAATAGTGACATATTAAACACAGATACATCAAGGAATATAATAAATACTACTTCTATTAACAATGATTTATTAAGAAATATAAATACAATAGAAAGTATTAATAGTGATACTTTAAGAAATATTACTAATTCAAATATTGTAAATGTTGATTTATTGAGGAATTTGGTTGTTAATAATATAGTTAGTATTGATACAAAAAGATTGATAATTAATACTTATGTGATTAATAATGATACAAATAGAATTGTATTAAATAATATATCTCTAAATAGTGATGTATTAAGAAATATATTAGTTAGTGATAATGTGAATGTGGATTTGTTAAGAATATTAACTAATCAAGATATAACTATTGTTAATATTGATTTGTTAAGAATATTGTTAAATAGTGTACAATTTAATGGTGATGCGAGTAGGAAGTTAATTATTAATAATACTATATCAATAGATACTTTAAGAAGTGTGTTAAATAGTAAAATTATATTTACTGATATGATAAGGAATGTTAATAAATCAGTTAGTATTAGTAGTGATTTAAGAAGAAATATACAATTATATATTAGTGTATTAAGTGATTTAAAGAGGATTGTTTATAATTCTAATGGAACAATAATTGAATTTACTACCTATATTGATTTATTGAATGAATTAGAAGTAAGTATTATGAGAAAATTGAATATTGGAATAGTTATTGAATTGAAAAAAGAGTTTGGAGTGATGATATAGAGAGATGAGAACTGGTGGCGATTTATTGATAAAAAGTGGTATATATATGATAGTCAATAAGTTAAATAAAAAGATATATATTGGTAGTAGTGAAAATTTAAAAAGAAGAAAAAATGCTCATTTTAATAAATTAAATAGCAATAAGCATAAGAATATATATTTGCAAAGATCCTATAATAAATATGGTGAAGAAAATTTTAATTTTGAAATAATTGAAGAATGTGAAGATAAAACTAAATTATTAGAACGAGAACAATTTTTTTTAGATATTTATTTTGATAATTGTAAAAATTGTTATAATATATGTCCTATAGCTGGTTCTACTTTTGGTGTTAAACGTAATAAAGAAACGAAACTTAAATTATCAATAATTAATGGTGGTAAACCATTTTATGTTTTATATGATAAAAAAATTATTAAAGAATGTATTAATCAAACTGAATGTGCTAAAGAATTAAAATTATGTCAAGCAAATATTACTTCGTGTCTCAATGGCAAAAGAAATCAAACCGGAAATTATGTATTTATTTATAAAGATGAATACAATGAGGATAAAGTAAATGATATTTACAAAAAAATTGATACTAAACCATTTAATGTTTATAAAAAAGATACTCATGAATTTGTTGGTTCATATGTATCTCAGCGGAAATGTGCCAAAGAATTAAGATTAAGTGTTGGCAACTTAAATGAATGTCTTAGAGGAAGTAAAGTACGTAAATCGTGCGGTGGTTATATTTTTAATTTTATTGCATAAAGGGAGGCATAATAATTAAGACAGGAGATGCTGGTACAGAATTAATTTTTACTATAAAAGATAAAGATAATAAATTAGTAGATTTAACAAATTTATTAAAAGCAGAAATGATATATAGAGGTTATAAGACTACATATATAAAAGATGAATTTACTTTGATTGAACCTAAAACAAGTGGTAAGATTAAATATGTAGTTGAAAGCGGTGATTTCCCCAGAGAATATAAATATAATACACAGATTAAGTTGACATTTATTGATGGCAATGTGTTTTATAGTGATAATGTTAGTATTGTTGTGGGTGGGGTTATTGGGTAGTGCTGAGTAGTGGAATTGGATGTGTGATGATTATATTTTTAGTGTAGATTAAATTCGCTAGTTTAAGTATTAGCGAATTTTATTGTGCATTAAAATAGTATTAACGTAAGATTTTGTTGTGATTTTTTTAGGTTGTGTCTTACCACTAAATATATTGGGTCATGTCCTACCATGAGAAGGAGATATATTATGACAAGTTATAAAAATTTTAATTCAGACAGAAAATTTATTCCAAAAGTATTATTAAACAAGAACAGAGTATTAACTATGTCAAACAATCGTAAGTGTGATTATTTAATTGTAGATGTTGGTAATAATTTAACTTCTATGATGGCAATTAATAATCAAGGAAATAGTAAAGATATTTTAGTAGTTAAAACATTTGAGAATAAAACAATTTCTGAACTTGTAGATGAAGCATATTGGTTATGTACTGAATTTGGGATACGAATTATTTTAGCAGATAATCGAGGTTTAGGAATAGGTTTTATTGAAACATTTGAAATGAATATTAAACAAGATAATATACAAATAAGATCGATAGATGGAAATAAAATTAATCAATTTATAAATATTAATGAAATAATAAATGATTTA
>Ga0209728_1002187_pt1 | contig 10254 bp, 13 predicted proteins | sample RifGroD1_FD_183997 | JGI IMG/M metagenome (GOLD analysis project Ga0209728, IMG submission 183997) | Groundwater microbial communities from Rifle, Colorado, USA - Groundwater D1 (SPAdes) (version 2) | ecosystem: Environmental > Aquatic > Deep subsurface > Groundwater | place: Rifle, Colorado... | reverse complement strand
TGATAATGCCTGTATTATCTTTAATCTCAGCTACGCCAGCTCCACTCAATGAGAATAATACCTTATCTCCTACTTTAAACATTCTATTACCCCCCATTTATTCAATATTGTTTGCCTTAATACAGTGCGTATTGGCTTAGTTCCCTAACACACACTGTATTAGGGTCTATTTCATTTACCACCTACTTCAATCCTGCTTCATAGTACAAATTCTCCAATATACCCCTCATTGCAAAATGATTGATATTATGGTCAGTTTCAAGATGATTACGTTCAAAATGTTTATTTATCATGTCTTCCATGTTTCCCTCATCTATAGAAAATTCACTCATGAAATCACAGATAGTTTCCGATACCCTCTCTATCTGTTTTCTCTTTAATACAGGATGGTCATATTCCTTATAATAGGCATAGTATCTAAAATAATATGCAATTGTAGATGAAGCCCTTTCCACATACCCCTTTATCTCTTTCGTACGAACGTCGTCAGACTTCGTACCATTATGATTATTGTATTTTATGTCAGTAGTTTGTGAAGTAGTGTATGTTAAAGAATCTTCCGAAACACAGTCTTGATTATTCGTAATACAAGTTTCCTTTCTTTGAAAACGAAGAAACTGATCAACAAATGCTTTTTGATTTATTTTGTAGTGAAGAGTAGGGTTACCGTTCGCTTTCTTGAGTTTAGTTTCGAGTATCCCCATTCCTTCAAGTCTCTTCCGAATCTTCCTTAACGCATATTCGGAAATAAATACTTCGTCTTGCCATTCTTTAATTGTCTTGTAGATGAAACCATCTTTTCTACTTCCTTTATCAGTCCAATAAATAAGTTGAGCTAAAAACGCACCCGATTCAAGATCGCCAGTAAAGTGAATTATTTCCCTTGGAATGGCGAGTAGGTTCTTTTCACCTGATAAGGATTGAATCATATTGAATATTTGTTGCTGAAAGGAATCGTTATTTTCCTTGCTCAATCCACTCGATAACTGCATCCTTCTCTATCCTCCAATCTCTACCGACTTTAAATGCTTTCAGCTTACCGCTATAGATTGCCCTCTTGATAGATTGAACGCTTACTTTTAGGAAATCAGAAAGTTCTTTTATGGTTGTGATATTTGGCAATTGATCTAGTCCCACATTGCACCCCATTTCGTCTATTCCTAATACTTAGTATACCATATCGTTCGATATTTGTCCATTTTAATTCCTATATTTGGGCATAAAAATAGCCCCCACCATTACGGCAGGGGAAATTACAGATTATGCAAATTGCTATTTAACCACTGAAGTAGCCACGGCTGCACCTGATGCAAATCCTACAAGGCCAGTTATTGTCATCTTGATTGTTTCTGAATCAAGCGTCTGATTAGTAAATCCCGATAGAATAATCGTCCCAAGGGTTATGGCGATCACTCCACCTATCGCAAGCATTGTCGCGTTGTCTTTCATGTGAATCAATCCTTTCTTATAGGTTTACCTAAAAGTAAACGTAAACCTTTGTAAACCACTGATTATAGGTGGGTGTGAGGTTTACGCTAACTCCATCCTTTTAGCAGCGAAACCTAATTTGTTAATATCCTTAATTGCTTGAGGAACTAAGGACTCTCGAACCCTCACGCTCAAATACACATCGTCAGGAGCAATGGGCCCCTTTGTTGGCTTAACTTCTGCCACGCTGCCACCATAAACAATACCAAAGTAATCACAAATACCCCGAGCATGAGCCACCGCTATTTCCTGCCTAAACCCCGGACTACTCAGCTTCACCGCATCAGATATTGTGTCGATGAATCCATTTTCAGTCAGAATGGCAGGGGCTTCAGTATTAGCGAGTACATAGAGCTTAGATGTCTTTACTCCTCTATCCACCCAACCACTAGACTCTATCAGGCGAGCTAGGATAGCCCTTGCAGCCTTCTCGGCCCTTCCTCCTAATGATAATACCCAAACTTCTGAACCTGTCCCCTTGCCAGCGTTTACATGAATAGAGACGAATAAATCAGCTTTGGCGTTGTCTGATATATCGCAACGAGCCTGAAGCGAGCCATTGACTGTCGTGTACCCTCCCGGCACCCTACCGGATGTGCGCGTCATTACGACTTGGATACCATTTTCCTCAAGGAGTGGTTTAAGTCGAAGTGCAATGTCGAGGGTTATGTCTTGCTCGAGGAGGCCATTACCCATTGCTCCGGAGTCGATTAAATCTGAGTTGTGGGCAGCGTCAAGGCAGCATATCGGCATGGTAATCATCCTTTCTATCTCGATTCGAGTTTTCGTTCGATTCTTTCCACGGAAGTACGGACATCATTAACGACCTCAAGGTTATCGGATAACTTCTCGATCGTTGTGATATATCGCCCTTCTCTTTCATCGTTAGTATGGAGTATCCATTTGATAAGCCAGGATAACCCGCCTATTGACATTACAAACAGGGATAGGAAGATGATGTTGTTATCGATTCCATACTTAATTAAGCTCTCCAAACTAAAACCCCCTCGCTTTAACTTTGCCCTCGATTGCTTTTATGGTTTCCGGGCCTATTCCCTTAACTCTGTCCAGTGCCCAAATATCATCATAAGGTCTGCCATCAATGATTCTCCTAGCCAATACTGGTCCGATGTCAGGGAGGGATTCTAGGGATTCGATGCTTGCAGAGTTAATATTTATTTTTGAATAATCGATGTAAAGTGCGAGGAATGCAGCGAATAAGAATACTATAGTAAGAATGCCGATGATTAGAGGCTTGTTGACGTACTTGATCATTGATGCTAACTCGTTAGTTTCTCGAATGGCTCTTTTGTAGCCGCTTGACCAATCGATGGTATGTTCGTTATGAAGTTCTAGTGGAGCTTGTTCTTTTTCTTTTAGGAATGAAGTAAGTTTTGACCACATTTTGCACCTCCTAGATGGGAATAGGAAAAGGTAGGTATCATTTAGATACCTACCTTCTTAGGTGCAACGTTAGCACCCCGTCTGTCCCGGGTTGTCCACTATGAACCGGAGAACGCAGGACAAATGCGCTTATAACTAAAACAGCCTTGCAAAGCATATCTTAACTTATCTCCGGTTTAAATAGTTTAGCATAAATGTTAGAATAGATAAATGCAGAATTTTACAAAGGGGGATGATTAATGCTTGGGTTAATCCTAGTTTGCTCCATACTATTGAGCTTTTTGATTAATCTTAGTTTGTGGCAGAGTGTTGTTGTGATATTGTTCTGTAGCTGCGTTTATTTGACAGGAAGGAGGATGAAGTGTGGAAGAGAAGAAATTTGAAAATAAGATGTACTGGTATCACTGGGTTGCCATTTACGCTATGATTGGTTCCGCCGTAGCCTTTTGGATTATCCCTGAGAAATCACTTTGGGCAGGGATTGTAATAGTAGCCATTGGGATATGTTCATACTTGGTGATTGCAAAGTTGCCAAGAAGTGAGATGAAGGACCTCTAATTTAGGAGGTCCTTCTTTTTATTTACCCATTACTTTTTCTTGCCAGTAAGTTTCGCTTCTCGGTCAATGAATTAATTCGCTCTCGTTTCAGCAACGGGGCAAGGTTCCTGTCATTTTCGATTTTGCGTATCTCCTTGGTTATGTCGCCTATTTTTCCAGTTGTTTCATTTAGCTGCTTCAACCGTTTTTCCTCTGGAAACTTAGCCTTTGGACTATCAATTTTTGCAGATCCCTTGTTCCTTGTGAGTTTATCCTTTTCGTCATAAACTTTACCTAATGACTTATCTGACTTTTCAGATGCCAAGAAAGCTCTTAATAAAGGAAGTTCACTAATATTGCGAGCTGGCTTTTGTTTCTTATCGACTAGTCCTGATGTTTCAGCCACAAAGTCAATTGCACTCGTAGCGTATGTCCCTAGTCCTGCCGTTGTTCCCTTGATAGTGTTGTCCATAATTCTTGGAGAACCAAAGTTCCTTAATGGCCCCTGTCCATCCGTTAGCTTATTGACACCCTTCGCCAAGAACTTGGCTGTTTCAGTTGTGCGAACATCGTATTGGTCTGGGTAGTTGAGGTCCGACTCTCTTTGTGGAATAATTGGAGATTGTCTAAAGAAACTGTAATTGGCCATACCCTCAATGAAAGGTATTAATCCGGTAATCATCGTTGGGATAGAAGTGGATGCAAGAGTCTGCTTTGCGAACCCGCCAAATGCTTCGGGATCGTTATCGAAGATGTACTTAAGGGTTCTTTCTGGTAAGTTGGCAAACATGGGGGCTAAGTCAAATGGTTTCGGAATCCTTGCCACCTGGTCGGTACCCGGAACCGGAACTAGCCAGAAGGAAGAAGTTAGCCAATCCTCAGCACCCTCTATTATGGTTTTCTGCCTTCTGTGCCATAAAAGCCCCTACAGTAGGGAGAGTGACGGAAGTAAAAGCCCTAGCCGTTACCCCTACAGGGTCTTCCTTTATTGCCCTATAGAGCTTACTTTTTCCTTGGATATTAGCGTTTAGAAATGCCACAATTTTATTCGTTTCACGAATACTAGCCCCTGCTCTTGCAAAGTCCATAATATCCCTTGCCCTGTATGCCGCCTCCGGACGACTTGCACCACTCCTTAATGCAGCTTTGTATTCTCCAAGTTTAGTGGCGCTTTCCGAGACATCAGCAATAGAACGTAAAACCCCAACAAGAGATTTTCCTGATACGATATTCACGAACTTCTTGCTGGTCGGTTGTGAAAGAATGTCATTCATTACCTCTTGATGTACTTTTCTATCCATGGAAATTATATTCCCATATCCAGCATTATCTTTGAGGAATTGATTGTATAGCGTGTTCTTGCCCTGCTTAGACCGAATAACATCGAACAATGCTCTAGGAATATCCGTGACAGGATTTAATCCAGACTTACTTACTGCAAATGCCGCAGGAATATCTTTTATTGGGTTGCGCAGTGAAAACTCAGGGGTTAGTGTTGCTCCGGCCCTTAACAGGCTAGCAGGTTTCTGAAGCATCCTTATAAGGATATTGGAAGACTCCTTATCAAGGTTCATTAATGCTTTGTAAACGTCAGGCTGGACTTCGTAGTGAACCTTCTTTCCTTCTTCCATAGCATAGACACTATTGAGTCTGGCCCTTTCTTCTCCTTCTGGTAATCTTCTGATAAATGCTGCATTCGCATCTTTGTCCGCTAGTCCTCCGAGTTGCAAGGCTACCTTATTTCTATCTACAGCCGAAACAGTCCGGTAAACATTCTTCACCATACTCTCGATGGGATCAATCACATTCCTGCCTGACCCTTTTAATCGCTCAATGGGAGAAGTTACATTAGCAAGCGCCTTGGATACCCCTGAAGCAAACTCTATCTTGTCATCATCAAACGACCTAAATAAAGGCATGTAGTTTGGATGTTTTTCCCTTAATGCCGTGACTAGCGATTCTTCGATTATTCCTGCTTCCGCTAGAGAATCAAGGGAATCATTACTAATCTTCATCAACTCTTTTCGCGCTGCTTCCATTTCAGGTGTGCCATACTCTTGAATCGTTGCGGCTATTTCCTCATCGGTAAATCCAGAATTGATACCCTTTGCGTTCACATCCTTCGCGTGTACTGCTAGTGCGTAGTCTCCTAAATCTTTAGTTGTTTTTCCAGACTTTTCAACTTGCTTAATAACTGGTTCCAGACTCGACTTAATTAATTCCCCAGCTCTTTCGGGGCTGCCACGGAATAAGCGACCTTGCTTATAAAGGCTATCCTCCGCACTAGCCACCTTCCCGGAAACGTTCTTTTCAAGTTCTTCAAGTGGTGCAAGATCGTCCACAAATTGAGTTCTTGCTCCCTTAAGAATTTCTTTAAATGATTTTCTTTTTACTGGTTCGCGATCTATCTTTGCTCTGAATGTTTCCGCATTACCTGGACCCTCTCCCATGGTTGCCGCAACGTTCGATCCTTGTGTTATCTCCGGCGTAATCCCTGGAGTCACAGTGGAGCCGAATTTCTGCAAATCCATGCCCAACATTTGCCTAATTTCTGCCTCGTTAGAAAGCTTACTAATATCAAGCTTACCGGACTGAATATCTTTTTTCATAAGCTCCAATGTAAAAGGTGGACGTTCGCCCTTAGAATACAACTCCTTACTCACGCTTTGCCAAAATACCTTTTGCTCCTTTGGTAATGGTGGAGTAATTTTAAGATTCCCAACCTTAGGAATTTCCGTTGCCTTGCCAATAGGAGCGTTCTGTATAAATTCAGGTTGGAGCCTATCTCCGTTCCTTAAGCTTTGGTAAGGTGGTTCAACCTTAGGGATATTGTCCTTATTTGTCCATTGCGAAGGTGAAGGCTTCTCTGGCCTCGGAGTCGGTATCTCCTGGATAGGTTGTGCTTTTACACCCCTCGGCTTTAAAGATATTGGCCCATTAACTTTTTGAGTGGTTAACATAGAAGCCTTCAGAGTGTCTAGGGTATTGCTCAAATTTTGATATTCCTTATTATTACGAGCAGCCTTATACGCTTCTAATCCGTAATCTTTAGGCTTATAAGCAGAAGAGTCAATTGCCCTTAGTAGCTCATCAGAATTAATCCCCAACGTATCGGCAACCTCATCTAGCGGTCTTCCGTTTCGATTACGAATCCAATTAGGAATGACCTTCTGTTCCTCAAATATGTTTGCATTACCCGGAGATATGCCGCCCATTTCCCTTACCTGATTACGGATAGTTTCTATCCTCGTCTGCCCATCAGCTTGTTTTAGACTTGCAGCGATATCCTGAACTTGTTTGTCCATTCTTGCTTCTATTTCAGCAATATCGTTATTAATCTTATAACTTTTTAAAGGTCCACCAAATGCGCTTACAGCATCAGCCTGTTTCTGCTGAAGCAATTCGGCGATAGTTGCGCCCTGCTTCGGTAGGGTTTGATCTGTTTTTCCTAGGTTGTTAGTGGTATCGGAGAATGTTTTATTAAGTTCTTGTGCCTTTACATCCCTTAGGGTAGTGGGTGACTTAAACGCATTCTGAACATCAGCAAGGGGATCTGATACCATATCGGGATAATTCAGCTTACGCTCAAGAAGGTTATTGCTAGCTCCCTTAATTCCCTTTCCGATTAACTGCCCCCCGCCATGAAGTGCAACGCCACCCAATGCCATCAATGGAGCTTCCTTTAGCCTACCTGCGAACCCTTCTACACCGTCTCCACTTAGCGCGGTTTCAGCCGCGTTTATCGGTAGGGAATAAGTACTAGCCGCCCTTACACCCGTACCCAACGCAGGAGTAATTTTAGGCGCAAGACTAGCCACCTTCGCAATTGGTGCAGTTTTAGCCAATGCCGCCAGCGGACGAGCTAAGGCAAGGTCCCCGGCCAACCACGCGGGGAGATCCGTAACCATGCCACTACCAAAAGAAAGAGCCTTTTGCCCAAGTGTTTCAGGTTCAGGGAGAGTCGATAGGTCAACATCCCTCCCTGTTGCCTTCTCTACAAGTGGGGTTAAGGCCCTGCCAGCTAATGAGCTTAACGTTCCCTTGATGAATGCTGTTTTATAGCTTGGCGTGATTTTTGGAGAGTGTGAGGATGTCAGTTGATTAAGTGGAATTGAGAATTCCGGCTTCTGAACAGGCGCAGGAGGTGCAAATATTTGGTCAAGCGTTCTGATCCCACTCGGTTTATTACCGAATATCTCATCTAAGTTTCTCGCCACACTGCACCCCCTTAATCATCATCTGCCGTGTTGTACCATTCATCACCGTTTTTATCCCATGTGAAGTTGCTTGATGCCCATTTATACAAGTCTTGGATAGGTACGCCATTTGCTTGCAAGTCTGCTGCGTTTGAATTGATAAACGCTAGTATTTCGGATCTAGACGAGCCATTATTAGCCATCTGCTGTAAACCTTGCATTGAGGATGCCAATGACTGTTGCGCAGACATTTCGTCCTGATACTTAATCGCGCTCAGATTAGCCGAACTACTACCCCCACTCCCAGACCTCGCAGCACTCGCCGCCCTATTAGCCGCCTGATTCGCATTATCAGCCTCCAACGCCGCCTGCCTATACGCCTGTTCTGCTGCCTGGGCCTGTGCAGCTAAAGTGCTTTGTCCGTTATATGTTCCGGTTATTTGCCCTGCTTGTAATGCTTGATTAAACGCCTGTGCTTCCTGATCTGCTTGGAATTGCTTCTCCTGCCAATCTTGTTGCAATTGGGCCAATCTGCCAGACTGATCAAATTGGGCTTGCCGGAATGAGTTGTCTAAGGATTGCTGGGATTTGGTATCTGCCCACGCCTGAGCATCCATCATAGCCTTCAGCGCCCCCGTTGCCTTCTCCGACTCCAATTGATTTGTCAAGCTCAGCGTCCCATCGTTATACTGCTTCTGCCCTAACTGCAATTTACCTGCAATATCGTTTAGGGACGCCACACGTTGAGCATCGACATCACTTAATTGATTCGATACATCGGTTTTAAAGGCATTCTCTGACCCCTGTACGGCATCTAGCGAGCTTTGCCTAGCTAATCCAATGTCATTCATCTGTGAGCGATTGTAGCCGCTATTAAACTTGCCTGTCAGCGCATTAAAGGCTTGAGTTCGTCTGAGTTGTGCTGCTGCCTCTTGACTTGTTGCGTCTTTTTGAGCTTGATATTCAGGGAGTCTAGATGCTTGCAAGGCGTTTAGTTTATTCGCGGCTGAAGTATAATTATTATCGACTGTAGCATTTTGGGAATTAAGAGCTTGCTCATTGCCCTCCCATGCTTGGCGAAGTGCATCTTGCTTGGCTTTTGCCACCGCTTCTGCGACTGAGTTACTGTAGTCCGTGAGCTTATCGGCATAAGAGGATTGAGAGGTTCCTGAACCACCAGAGATTCCCGAACTTGAATAGCTACTAGTACTCCCATTATTCATGCCTGCTCCAGTATCAAGATTGAACGGGTTTTTTGCTGTGCCGGGTGCATTATACGTCCCTGCTCCTACAGCGTTACCACCAGAATCGTAATCAGTCCATCCATTAGGACCGTTATCATATTTGCGAACTGTTGTTGCCATGTGTCACCATCCTTTCGAAGCATAACAAAAGAGACTCCATGATGAAGTCTCCTAGGCGGGTAACATTCCAACTAGCTCGTTATATTGCTCCTCTGTTATTCTATTGTTTAGCAAGAATACATCAAGCTTAATCATCATGTCTTCCTTGGTTCCGTAAGCACCGTTTAGAATCACTTTTTTGCAATAGATATATGTCATTTGTATTCCTCCTTATATTCCCAATTCAATCATTGATAATCTGTAGTCTAGGTCGAGCATGTAATCATCTTGCGTTGGTTCTGGGATAGCAGGTGGCAAACTTGCTTCATATTCCCTTTGTGCTATTTCTTCGGGAGTGAAAGCAACTTCTTCCGTTTCTCCTGTCGTGCAGTTTAGGACTAATTTATTCATCATCTACACCCCCATAGAGCGAAACTGCTGCCGACTTCAAATAAACCAGATCCGGTTTTTAGTGATATTTTTGCTATCTCGTCGGATACATTAGCCCAGACACCGCCAGCCATATACTTAAGCAGGCTAGTATTTTCCGTACCAAGCTCTGTATACCATTCGCCGCTTATTACCTTTGCCTTTAATTGGTTAAAGTTTGAAATCTCAAGTGTACCATGTGAAAATATTTGACCCGACGAAGCTAGACCGTTGGTGAGAGAGAATTTTGTAGCAGCAACTAATCCAGATGTACTAGGAGTGGTTGAATTGAAGAGAGACACCTGCTGCCTATAATTAGCGCCCACATCGTCATTTAAGATGAGGTGTATAGCAGCTTGGTCCACTGTTGACTTTATGGCATCATACGTCAATCTAAAATTTTTATATCCACTTGGTATGCTTGCGAAATCAATCTGTGCAGCCGTTTCGGATAATGCTTGTTCAGCTATTTTCACCCATGTGTTTTGATTGATTTGAGTAGTAAGCCTATCCTTGATCTGCCCTGTGGTATCAGACAACTTAACATCCGTCAACGACCCATCAGCTACCTGATCCAATATCGCATTCGCAATCTGTTGATATAGCCAATTATCCTCACTAGTTGAACCGAGCAATGTGGAAAGAGTATTTAACGCTGTTCTTACTTCTTCTGCTCCTAGGTCCAACTTTGCCCACACTTCATCAGGTGTTAACGGGTAACTATTCAAGGCCCATGGTTTGCCTGTAAATTTCCACGATATTTCATCCATAGTTGGATAACTCATTTTCTCACCTCTACTTAATTTTCTTAAGCAAGCTATAGTCAATCTCTACGGCTAACATTGTAAGTCCTCTAT
>Ga0209728_1002182_pt1 | contig 10271 bp, 13 predicted proteins | sample RifGroD1_FD_183997 | JGI IMG/M metagenome (GOLD analysis project Ga0209728, IMG submission 183997) | Groundwater microbial communities from Rifle, Colorado, USA - Groundwater D1 (SPAdes) (version 2) | ecosystem: Environmental > Aquatic > Deep subsurface > Groundwater | place: Rifle, Colorado... | reverse complement strand
CAAAATATGATGTTGTTGAATATACAATAGGAACAAAAACAGAATCATATATGGGTATTTCTACTACGATTCCTATTGGGACTTTGCCTACTGATACAAATTATTTTATTAAAATAACGCTTCAAGGAGAACAAGGAATAAGTGGAACAGGATTAAGTTATAGGCAAGCTTGGTCAAGTGTAACACAATATTATCTAGATGATTGTATTGCATATAATAATATGCTTTGGTCTGCTAAAAGAGATAATTTAAATGTAGAACCTCAAATTATAAGTGATGATTGGTTAATGATTATGGAAATATCAAGACAGATAGTAATGTCTTCAACACAACCAATAGGTCAAATGATTGGCGATTTTTGGTATGAAATTATTTAAGGATTAGAAAGGAAATGAATTAATGGCAGATATAAATATACAACAAAAAGTGTTAAATTCCGAAGGGGCATATGATAATCTTTATCCAAAAACCAAAGCATCAAATGTTATTATGGAAGATGGCTCTTCTGTACAAAACAATATAGTTGAGGCAATGCCAATTGGTGGAATTATTATGTGGAGTGGAACCATTGAAACTATTCCTCCTACATGGGCATTATGCAACGGATTAAATGGAACTCCTGACCTACGGAATAGATTTATTATGGGAGCAGGGTCAACATATAATCCTGGAGACACTGGTGGTTTGGATGCTGTTACTTTAACAACGGCTCAAATACCATCCCATCAACATGCGGTAGGAACTTTAGCTTCAGCCTCGTCGGGTGGACACGGGCATAATGTGTCTGGATCAACATCTATCAATGGGTCACACGAACACAGACCTTACTGTGGTAGTTCCGATGGTACGGATAATATGCTCGCTTCCAGTTCGACTAATTCATCATATAAACGCTATGTTGATACTCCCCCCGCAGGAGACCATAGTCATACAATTACTGGAACCACAGATTATACTGGTAGTCATATTCACACGCTTAGTGGTTCAACTGCAAATATTGGAGGTGGATTATCCCACGAAAACAAACCACCTTATTTTGCACTAGCTTATATTATGAAATTGTAGGAGTGTTTTACAATGTATGAATATGCAGAATTAATAAAAACCCAAAATGGATGGGTAATAATAAAAACAGAAACAGATATTAAAGAAATTGAAGGTTATCCATTTATCACAGATATACTGAATTATATTACGAGATATGGTTGGAATTTGGTCGGTGTATTAAATATGGAAAACGTTACTTATATTTTAAAAAGAAATAAATTATCACTTGGAAGAATATTTACAATTAAATAAGGAGGTAATTATGCTAATCGTTTATAGAAAAAGCGATAAAGAAATAATGCTCAATAGTGGAAAAAGTTTTATTAATCCAGCCGGCATGAGCGATATGAATGGTAAATTGGCAGTAATGGAACGTGTGGGTGGAGAATTTGAAGACTATGATGTTTTTAGATTGCACGATATTAATGATTCTATTCAAGTTCAAGAAATATTAGATGCATATGAATATAATTTAATATTTAATGAACAAGAAGAAGTCGTTGGTTATAATATTTTAAAAACCAAAGAAGAGTGGATAGCAGAACAACCACCTGCACCTCCATCTGATATTGAAATGTTAAAATTAGAGCAAGCTCAATCAAATGCAGAGATGATTGATTTAATGATGTCAATGTTAGGGGGAATATAAAAATGATATTTTCAGCAGATTCTCGAATTGTAAAAAGTTATGTATTGTTGATAAATAATTTTGAGACTACAAATTATACAATAGATAACGTTCCAGATTTGTATAATCTTAGAGAAGTTGTTCAAAGTGTTCTTGATAGTCAAATTGTTTAAATATATATTATCTTATAATATATCATAATCATATAAAATACTAATTTCAATGGAATATCGTCTTCTGTAAGTGGTTTATATCAAGGGTTTCAGAGGACGATATTTTTGTATTTTATGAAAATTAATGAATATTAGTGTATATTAAGTAGTATTATGTCTAATTAACAAGGATTATGTAAAATATAGTAGAAAAGAAAGGGTGATTTAGAAAAGATGGATGAGTATCAAGAATATAAAGGTCAGATTCTTGGAGAAAATGATAATGGAGAAACAGAAAAATTAAAAGCAGATTCTATTACAGAATCTTTAAAAACAATATCAACAGACCATTCAGCAATACATAATAAACAAGGATTTAGTATATCAGGTATATTTGGGGCTGTGGCAGATTCGCTAAGTGTAAATTATGCATTTAGAACACCTACATTTGAGAGTGGGAAAATAATTCATTATAAAATTAATGATATCCAATCAACAACAAATAATAAAGTTAGAGTTGATTTTTATGAAGCCCCTATTGCTCCTGTATCTGGATCTGATGTTGTAGCATATAATCATTATAGAGTTGGAGAAGTAGTTGAATCAGCTATGCAAGCAATCAAATTTAATGCAACTTTAGATATGACTGATGCAGTAATGCTTGATTATCATTATTTGTCAAATCATTTACAATCTACAGAATGGGTTTTGAAACCTAATAACTGGTACGTGCGTATCATCTCAAATTTATCAGGTGGTGCAATTGATGTATCATTTTATGATTTTTGGATTGAGGAAGATTAAAATTTATTAATTTAATATTGTTGTTGTAAAAGGAGATGGTTTTTATAGTTTTATAAATTGTCTCCTTTTTGTTGTGTGTTTTAATTGGAGGTAAAAATAAATGGCAACACTAAAAGAAAATGAACATATCCTTAAACAAACGAATTTAGATGTATGGCATAAGAAGTATTCTGGGAAGGGAATACATATAGTTATTTTTGATACAAAAGCGTCACCAAGAGACTATTTAAAAGGTATAGCAACTGCTCCATTTTGTCCTACAAAAATTATTTCTCATGGCTCAAATGTGGCCTCTGTGATAAATCAGTTTGCCTTTAATTGCCGTATTACAATGTTACAAAATAGTGATGAATGTAGAGAATATTTTAAGAAAATTGCTGATACAGTTGATTTTGTAAATATTTCTATGAGTGCTATGAAAACATTAGCAGAATATAGTTGGGGTTTTTTGGAACAATACGACATTCCAATTTTTGCCAGTTCTGGAAATGAAGGAAAAGATACAGTTTCGTACCCCTCTGCATTCGATTGGATTTTTTCATCAGGGGCATTTGCAAATGGGAAAGTTGTACCTTATAGCAACAGAGGAGACGTTACTTGTGTAGGATTTACTAATGTCTATGTATTGAATTCTGACAATGTTTCTATGAAATTTAATGGAACTAGCTGTTCGTCTCCGCAAAATGTATCTACAATGGCAGTTTACGCTGAATTTTTTAAAGAGAATTATAATCGTAAAATGAGTCGAAAAGAAGTGTATGATTTTGTAAGGAATAATGCTTTAGACTTATATGAAAAGGGCTACGACACAACTTCGGGATTTGGATTGCTGATTTTACCCAAAGAAATTCCTGTCATTGAAAAACCAAAAGAACCAAATCCACCTATTGAGGTTAAACCAATTCAAGAGAAACCCAAAGAAGATATAAAAGAACCAGAAATAATTATTGAAGAACCTATTATCGGAGGTAATGATAATATGCCTAAATATAAAATCGTGATTAATGCAGGGCATGGAAAAAAGAATATAGGAACTATTGATGTTGGAGCTGTTGGTGTAACAGGATATAAAGAATATATTGAAACAAAAGAACTTGCAGATTTAGTAAGTGTAAAACTCAAATTTAATGGAATCGAAATATTAGTAATTCAAGATGGTGATTTATGGGATGTTACAAACCAAAGTAATTCTTGGAAAGCAGATTATTTTGTCAGTATTCATGCAAATAGTTTTTCTTCACAGTCTGCCAATGGAGTAGAGACATTTTCTCTAGCAACTGTCGGCAAAGGTAGACAATTGGCAGAATCAATTCATAAGGAATTAATTCCTGCTACTGGACTCTATGATAGGGGTTTAAAAACAGCTAACTATCACGTTCTCAAGGAGACAGATATGAGTGCTGTGCTTATAGAAGTTGGATTTCTGTCTAATCCCAAAGAAGAAGCATTAATGAAAGATCCTGTATGGGATGAGAAGGTTTCAAATGCTATAGCAAAAGGTATATGTAATTTTCTGAACATATCTTATAAACAACCATCTATTTCAATCCCTTCAAACCCAACTCCCACTCCTGAAATAATGTATCGAGTAATTATTGATGGAAAGCAAGTAATGGCTTTGTCCAATCAAGAATCTGCAATTGCAAAAGTTAAAGAATTGATTGATTCTTCCCCTACAGCAAAATTAGGAATTGTACAAAGAAATACTGACTCTAGAGATTTATTTTCATATTCTAAACCTATACAACAACCCACAAAACATTTAGTGATGGGAAAAGCAGAAATAACAATTCAACAAGCTGAAGAATACTTACATAAAATTAATCCTAATGCTCCTTGCTATGCTCAAATTTATAAAGAAGAAGCAGAAATAGAAGGTGTAAGATGGGATATCGCCTTTGCCCAATCATTGAAAGAGGCGAATTTCTTTAGATTTGGTGGAGATGCAAAAGAGGAATGGAACAACTTTGCAGGAATTGGAGTTACAGGTGTAAAATATATTCCTTCTCAATCTACTGAAAAACAATTTGTTAATGGTGTTGTTGAAATTAAAGATGAAAATAATAAAGATGTAGGGGTTAAATTTAATTCACCTAGACTTGGAATTCGTTGTCAAATACAACATCTAAAAGCATATTCATCTTCAAATTCTTTAACTAATGAATGTATCGACCCAAGATTTAAATATGTTAAAAGAAATATTGCTCCTTATATTGAAGATTATGGTTCAGGCGTATGGGCTAGTGATACTAATAATTATGGTGGATGTATTTGGAAATTTGTTGAAGAAATGAAGAATACAACAGTATCAAATATTAAAAAATCAGGTAGGATTATATTTTATATATATCCGGCAGATTCTAGAGCTTCCGCATATTTATCTGATTATCTTGGTGGAGTTAAATATGTAGATATTAAAGATATGAATTATGATATGTGGAATTCATATGAAGAAATTATTCAAGTTGGGGGAGAAAAGTATAATTCAAATGTTACTTTATTACTCAGTGGTACAGACAGATATGATACTTTAATTTCAGTTTTAAAATACATGGGTAAAATAAAATAGAAATCAACTTTAAATTAATTAAATTGACATAAAGAGGTAAGCGTTGTATTGCCCTACAACGCTTACTAATGCCTTGTCCATTAATGGAAATGGATTCGGCAACATAATTATATCACATTATTTGAATTTTGTAAAATAATAATGAAAATTGTAAAGGGAGGGCAGACATGGAAGGAGTGTTTGAAGAAATGGCTATTGAAGATGAAGTATTAGGCAAACTTGATGATCATGAGAAACGTATCTCTAATAACTCTAAAAAAATTGAAGAACATGACAAACAAATTACAGAATTACAATTAAAAGATGTTAATTTCGAGGGAAGGTTCAATAATATCGACAACCAAATTGGAGAAATTAAAAATAGTTTAACACGTATGGAAAATACATCTCTTCAAACAACAAACATTTTAATGCAAACCTTGTCCCAAGTAGTAATTAATACAAGTTCAACAAAAAATGAAATTGCAAAAGAAGATAATAAAAGTGAAAAGGAAATCATCAAAGGGAAAATGGATAATAATACGAAAATTATTTTAAAAATCTTAGGGGTAGCAGGATTAGTAATTGGTTGCGCGTTTGCTGCAAAATATGGTATTAGTATTCCTGCGATTATGTAATAAAAATAATATTTTAAGGAGAATGATTTAATATGCTAGAACAGAATACACTTTATTTAGGTATTTCATTGTTAATTTTAATTTGTGTGAATATAACATTAGGCTCAATCGATTCGGTTTTTAAATCGCAATTTGATAAAGCAAAATTTCTAATGGGAGTATTAAAGGGGTTAGTGGTCAGTTTTTGTTTCTACTTGATTCTTTTGGTTGGTCAGTTGAATCCAGATATTCTGATCGTAAATGTTGATGGAAACGAAGTAAATTTATCTAATGGAACTTATTTGCTTATGATGTCTGGATATCTCTATTATGGTAAGGAGTCTTTAATTAAATTGAGTGGTTTTATTAGTGGAAAATACAAAATCAATGAAAATAAAAGTGAAATACAATAATCATATTCAAAACAAAAACATCAAATAAACCATTTTAAACACCTTCTAAGCCTTCCAATACTCATACCCTAACAAACACTCACATAAACAATTCTAACTTAAACTAGGTGTGTTTTTGTGAGTGTGATTATTTTGTATGGGCTGTAAGTATTGATATTAAAGGGTTTCAGGGATAGGAATATTTGAGGTTAAAATAAAAAATGATAATAAGGGGTAAACTTGAGTTATTTATATAGTTTTATTTTAGGGATTATATTGTTTTCGATTTATATTATGATTTTATGTTTAAAAGAAGATAATTCAAATAAAAACTAGGTTTTAAGGGATATATACTTTATATTAAATTAATAATGGTTTCTTATAAATTTGCGCGAGTTTATAAGTGTAATTAAAGACACCTGCCGATACAGGTGTCTTTCCCATTGTTCTCTAAATATCGGAAGGAGAATTAAAATGGGAAATAATTTAATTTATGATTATTTATATGTAAAAGACTTTGTTGGTAAATTGGGATTTATATTAGTAGAAAAATATATAAATACTGGAATAAAAACAAAAATGAAAGATATAGATGGATATTATTATAAACCAGTAATAGGATCGCTTTTGAAAGGTCATATGCCAGGTAAATTTAATAAAAACAACCCTTACACAATTCAAAATATTAAATTATGGTTGAAATTAAACAACCAACCATTTGAATTAATTAGTGATATATATGAAGGAAATAATAAAAAACTTGAATGGAAACATTTAAAAGAAAGTTGTAATGAAGTATTTGAATCTAGTTGGAACTGTCTTAATCAAAATAGGGGTTGCCCTTATTGTGCTGGAGTAAAAGTATGTCTATCTAATTGCCTAGCAACGAAAAATCCACAACTTGCCTCTGAATGGCATGAAACTTTAAATGGAGAATTAACTCCATATGATGTAACTTGTGGTAGTGGAAAAGATATTTGGTGGAAATGCAAAGAATGTGGACACGAGTGGGAATCTAATGTTTTAAATAGGACTGCGAATGGCAATGGTTGCCCAAAATGTAGCAAATCAAAAGGGGAGAAAAGATGTAAAGAGGTATTTACATCTAATAAATTTGTCGAGATAATGCAAAAAGAATATGACAAATTATTAAATAAAAATAATAATACATATTTTATTCCTCAAAAAACATTTAAAGAATTGAGAGGATTAGGAAATGGTTTATTATCATATGATTTTTATTTGCCACAACATAATCTTTTAATAGAATATCAAGGAGCATTTCACGAATCTCAACAAAAAAATGTAAGCAAGGAAAAATTCGATAAACAAAAAGAACATGATAGACGTAAGAAGGAATATGCATTATCGAATGGATATAATTTTTTGGAGATTTGGTATTGGGAATTTGATAACATTGAGGAAATTCTTAAAAAAGAATTATTTTTAGCTAAAAATAAAAATAAATAAAGGAGGAATTAAAATGGGAGTACCATATGGTAACTATCGCTCAAATTATTTTGGTAAAGCAGGAACATCAACTGCTAATCTAGATGTCATTCAATCTTTTAAGGTGGATTCAGATGGGAAAACACTAGTTGCTAATTCATTTAATTTTATTCCAACTCAAGATTGCACAGTTATTTTAAATGGAAGTGATCCAATTCCTTTTAAGGCAGGAAAAGAATTTGTAATGGATACTGGTAGGAATATGATTCATAAACCTATAAGTGAATTTATTATTGTAGAAGCAGATATTGATTATTGGTGCTTTGGAATTCTTAGAGATTAGATTTTTGGTTTGATTTAATTAGATAGTTTAATTATAAAGGAGGAAATATAAAATGAATGGATTTTTTGTAAATGATAGTTCCTTTGATGTAAATGCTTCGATTGTTGGGAGTTTAGCGAACATCAAAGGAGCAGTTGTAAATGTAACTACAGCAGGAGAAAGTGTTCAATTGCCTAATGTTCCTTGCAGTATCGTTACTGTAACTGCATTAAGAGATAATACTGGATTTATATATATCGGTGGAGCAGATGTTTCCTCTACAGTATTTGGAGATGATTTGGCATCTAAAGAAAGCTTCACTTTCCAAATTGCTAATCTTAATCAGTTATACATTGATGCCTCAGTAAGTGGGGAGGGGATAAGCTATGTCGCGGTCTAATAGAGATGGTAGCGGTGGGATAAGGAAAGAACTTAATGTGCATAAGGCTGAAACTGCGACGCAACTAAGTGATATAGTCGTAAATGTTAAAAAATTTTGGGTCGAAGGTTTTGCTGATTGGAGTCCTGCTATAGCATCTGCTATTGATTATTGTTTCGCACGTGACGGTGGAACGGTGTTGTTGCCAGACCCAATAGATATTAGCACACCAATAAATTTAAAGGAAAATGTAAAGTTAATTGGTAATAAAAATACTGTCTTAAATTATACGTCCTTAAGCGGTAGTGTTATTGTGTACCATAATGCAAGTGGCACTAAGGATTTTAAAATTAAAGTGCCAGACGCTTATGATGATAGTCTATTATTGTTTAGTAATGTTAACCTTGTAAAAACAGAACGCAAGGATTTATCCTCTGCTTCAAAGGTGTATGTTGAAAATATTGAATCTGATATTACCGTTATACCAGGGCGTTTGAAGAATATCGCAATAGAACTAAGTGCTAGTGGTGTGGGTGAAGATTATAACGCTGGCTTTTGGGGTGTTAATATAAGTAAATGTTATTTTAAGGGTTTTGATAAAATCTTTAAACTATCAACACAGGGTCTTGGTTGGATTAACAGTTGTGTGTTTAAGGATATTGTCGCGGATTATTTTATTAATTTGGTTGTTATTGACAATAGTGGTGATCAAATTTCAGCGAATGTATTTGACACGGTATTAGGGCAATGCAGGGATAGGACAGAGCAGATTGTGATCAACGGTGGGGATAATAAATTTATTAATTGTTATAACTGGGATATTGCATTATGCCCCAATGCAGTAACCGGTAATGTCAACCATGATAGTTATGGTTGGACACATATGCCAATTATTTTACCATTGCAGGGGTATGCATCGAAGAATTTCCAGAAAGTCGGGACGTTTACAGCAACAAGCGGTTCTGCTTTGGCTGAATTTTCTATTCATGGTTCCACTATATTATCTAATGTTGCTATTTATTTTAGTTCTGGTGATGCTTATGTACGGATTAACAATATGGGTACAATTTTGAACTTTGATAATCTTAAATTTTACACGTTAGCTACACCTTACGGCACAGAGTTGTATTTGAGGCTTGTTGGAATTGAATTACCAATACGTTTTGTGGGGGCTGGGGGGCTACTGTTTTTCTTCGAACCTCACTCATTATTAAAAGATTTGCTAGATGGATCAGTAGAATTACCAACGACAAATTATATTATTCAAGATATGGCAACGCAGCAGAAAATGTACGGGTTAATTGGCGCCCCTGTTATAACAGCAAATAGACCTGTAGATAAAAAAGTTGGCTATAATTGTTATGATGTAACGATCAATAAACCAATTTGGTTAAAAACAGTACCTAGTACATGGGTTGATGCTATGGGCACGGTTGTTTAATGCGTAGTAGACCGATTATGCGACACATTAACCTTCGCTAAAGATACAAAGATGGTAGTTTAGCAAAAAAATAATCTAATCACTTAAAATCGGAGTTTTATTCTATATTTTGAAAATGGATTGGGTAGTAAATGGAAGCAATCAAGAGCATATGGAAGAATGAGCGAGGTAGATTTTTGAGAAATTGGGAGAGGATGAAAATTCTCTCCTTTTTGGTGTGTTTGGATTTAAATTAAAGGAGATTTGATAAATGAGTAGAGATAATAGAGTTTTAAAAGTAGATGATGAAAGAATAGATTTTCTAATCAGGTTATTAGAAAATTATAAATTAAAACCAAATGAAGATAATAATAACATTTATATAGCTTTCGAAATTTTACAAGATTTAAGAATATTAGATATTGATATTGACTGGTAAATAACAATTGAAAGAAGGATTTGAATGATTAACAATAATAATTTTGTATTTATCTATAATATGCGTCAAGCAGA
>Ga0209728_1002179_pt1 | contig 10291 bp, 9 predicted proteins | sample RifGroD1_FD_183997 | JGI IMG/M metagenome (GOLD analysis project Ga0209728, IMG submission 183997) | Groundwater microbial communities from Rifle, Colorado, USA - Groundwater D1 (SPAdes) (version 2) | ecosystem: Environmental > Aquatic > Deep subsurface > Groundwater | place: Rifle, Colorado... | reverse complement strand
GCTTTTACGAGCATTATAATCACCCAATACAGTTTTTACATAATTTTGCGTCTCGGCATATGGAGGGATTTTATTGCCATACTTAGTAACTGCTCCTGGCCCTGCATTATAAGCTGCTAAGGCAAGGGATATATCTCCCCCAAACTTATCTAATTGTTGTTTGAGATATTTTGCTCCCCCTTCTATATTTTGTGCAGGATCATAGGAATTAGATACTCCAAGTGATTTAGCGGTCGAAGGCATTAATTGGGTTAATCCTACTGCACCGGATGGCGAAACAATCTTTGCTCTGAATCCAGATTCTTGTTTGATTAGAGCGTCTAAAAGTGTAGCGGAAATACCGTTTTGTTTTGCAGAGGCACGAATTAATTCTGCATATGGGCCAGTAACGTTTTCTAATATTTCTTTAGAGGTTTTATTTAAATCTGGATTAGCAGATGCTACTAGGTCTTTTGGAGTGATTTGTTTAGAAACATCAATTCCTTTGAGAGCATCTTCTATTGCTTGCATTTCATCTAGAATAGAAGAATTTTTTTGACGTATAGCTCTTGTTTCTGGATCTGCTAAAGAGGAAGCACCATTAAATTGTTCTTCTGATTTTGCTCTCATCTCTGCAACAGATTTTAATCCACCAACTTCCTCTCCAAAAAAGTATAGTTTTTTCTTCAACAGTTTTTCAGAATCTTCCAATTCTTTCTTGTTTTGCTCTAATTTTGTCTTAAAGGCTTTATCATTAGCTTCCATTACTTTTTCTATGGCTGATTTTTGTATTGTATATAAACCATTTTCTTTTACCATAGATTTTACTAGTTCTGGATGTGCTTTTATGAGTTTGTATAATTCTTCGGTAGTCATTTTATGACCATCGTTCATTTTTGCTACTGTTGATGCAAGATCTTTTGAGTTATCTAAATATGTTTCTGTCGCAGAATCTACTTCTGCTATAGCTTTAGAAACTTCTATTATCTTTTCAGTGGCCTTCGGTACTTCTGGAAGAATAAAATCATTATTAAGTCGCTTTATTAATTCCGCAACAATTGGAATTGGTATACCTAATTTAGTTAGTTGCTCCCCTACCCCACTTAAAGAGTTTTTAAGATAATCTTGAATTTCAGTTGTTGACTTTCCTTCTTTTGACATCTTATTCATATTGGATGTAATATCTGAAATTGTTTTTGTTATATTTATACTTTCTAATGCAGTAGTAGCAGATACAAAATCACTCATAGACCCTTTAGTAGTAATTAAACTTGATATTAAGTCATTTTGCATACTTTTACTTAATTTGTTTGTAGAATCACTTAATTGATCTACTGCTACTGCCCCATTTAAAAAAGTTGCTGTTTCTGATTGAATAGTTGCTTCCAATATCGCTTTTTGTTTTGCTACTCCATCAATTAAATCTTTATAGTCTTGTATTCCTTTTTCTCTATTTAAACTAGGTGTTTCTCCAGAACTCATTTTATTCATATTTATTTTATATGATTCTAGTTTTTTATTTAATGAGTCCATTTCTCTTTGGTCATCTTGTAATTTTTTTAAACTATCTGTACCAGACTTATCAAATGTTGTAGCTAAAGACTTTTGTTGAGTTCTTAAAAGGTTTTCTTTTTGCTCTGTTAATTGCTTTATATAAACAATATCAAGCTCTGCTGCCTGACCTTCTGCTGTAAATCCAGTAACAGACCCTTCAAAAAGAGAACTCAGCCTTGCTGTTGCTGTTGATAGTTTATCCTTCTGTTCAGCAGTTTTCAAAGTAACTTTTGATAATTCCTCATAAGTAGATATTAGGTTTGGAATTTCCTTTGTTTCTGCTTTTAATTTATTTATACTTTGGGTTAAATCATCAACAACTTGTTTTTGTTTTTGAGATGCTGAATCTATTCTAGAACTAAAAATATCAAATAATCCAATTGCTGTAGTTAATACTACTGCAATAACTCCAATTGGATTTGACAAGAATGCAACCTTTAATCCGTTTATAGCTAATCTCAAGCCATTAGTCGCTATTGCGGCATTTACTTGTGTAGCAGTCCATCCTAATGCTTCTCCTTTAGCAATTATCATATATCTAATATTGTCTGCTAACGCAATATTTAGAGTCTTAGTAGATACAACCCACGCCATAATAGTAGACGTAATTGCAGTACCCTTCCATAAAGCAAGAACTGTAACTACAGACATTATTATTGTAGACAAATTCCCAAAAGTATCAATTAAAATAGTTGTAGCATCTATTAATCCTTTAATTACTCCAGAATCTAAAGATGACTGCCAAAAACTCTCCCACGATGCTTTTAATCTTTCTAATCTGGCTCCAGTTGACTCTTGGTATATAGCAAACTTTTGTTCAGACGTACCAGATGCATTAAGGGCGTTTTCATAGTTTTTTAATGAATCTGAATAATTATTTAATAATGTAAGTCCTCTATTTCTTTGAAAAGTTCCGAACATCGTGGTTGTGATATAAGCCTTTTCATTCTTGGATAATGTGTCAAATCGTGCCCCGACCATATCCATCACATTTGCGAAGTCTAATAATTGCCCTTGTGAATCAGTTGCTTTTATACCGATGTCAGATAAAGATTGTACAACATCATTTAATTTAGTAGAATCTTCAGAATTAAATCCTGTACTTTTTATGGATTCATAACGACTGATAGCGGAGTTCAAACTTCGTCCAATAGTTGACGCTGACTCTCTGGTTATACTGGAAATTGTTGCCAGCCATGATGCACTTTTTTCGAGAGAAATATTACTACTCTCACTTGCTGATGCCACTCTCTGAAGGGCTTCTCCGATCTCATCTGCCCCGGATGCAGTGGTGTCTCCTAAAAGTGCAAAAATATCAATAATTTTATTAACACTTTCACCAGTAGCATTAGCAGTTGCTGTAATAATCGTATTACTTTCTTTTAATGAAATTGAACTGATTTTTGCATATTGAATTATAGACTTCATTCTTTCTTCAACATCAGAATCAGATAAACCCTGTCTATACAAGTCAGCAGATGTTGATGCTATTTCTTTTGTAGAAACAGACATTTCTTTACCAAGTTTATTATATGACTGGGCCAATTTTTCAACTTCAACTTGAGTTTTTCCTGTTACAATACGGACTTGATTGAGAGAATTATCAAGTTCTGAAATAAAGGAAATTCCCTTTTTTAGCTGATTAAGGCTGCCGTAGACAAGATTCGTACTTATTCCCCAAATTGCGATCTTTTTCGCGGCCAACGTGAGCATTTCAGAAAAAGCATATCCATCTTTATTTGTGTTTCTAAATTCACCAGAAACTTGAGCAACCCTAGTTCTAAGAGTATCTAACTGTAAACCATATTGTCTGGCTGAAATTTCACCTCTTTTAAAAGCAGACTCCATTTCTCTTAGTTTTGCTACCTCAGTGCTAACTCTAGAATCAGCAAATACTTTATCTTTATTTATTTTTAATCTGTCAAGAGAGTTATTAATTCTTTTTACTTGGTTTTCTATATCTTGTGCATTTAATATATTAGTAGAATTATTATTTGCACTTGTAAGTCTACTCATACTGGTTTGAATTGATCTTTGAGCATTATTAATGCTTGCTTGATCTACAGTTACTTGTAAATTTATCTTTACAGACTTTGATAACTTATCTATATCTTGCTTAAATTTAGTTATTGCTTGTTGAGATAAATCGAGTGTGGATTTTAAATTAATTCTAAGATTTTTTAGTTGTTGATCTATTTTAGCTTGGGATAAATCTGAGGTATCTAACTTTCCTTTAATTAATATTGTAAGTTTATTGTCCATATTATTTCCTCCTATACTATTTTTGAATATAATAAAAAGAGGAAATAATATTCCTCTGAAAATTCAAAATTGTTTATGAGACCTGTTGATATTTTTATAATAATTGTATATAATGGTTAAAAGAATAATTGGAAAGGGGTAATTTATGAGTATAATGATTTTTATAATTATACTATTAGGCATATTATTTTATATTTATAGTGCAAACAGTATAAAAAAACAAGGGGAGGAATTTGAATTAAAACACAAACAACAAGAAGCAATCCATTCAACATTTCTTGTTCATCTAAATGGTCATCCTTATTTGCAACCTAACGATGTAATAATTCTCCATATACGAAAAGATACTATCTACTTCGAGAATAAAAAACTCAATGCTAGCAATAAACCTGCCACAACAAGTTTCACAGGTAATGAAGTGCCATTATCACAATTAACTAGATATGAAGTAAAAACCGAAACCGAAATAAGCAGAGATGTTACCTTGACAAGATTAGTCGCACTTGGAATTTTTGCTTTTGGAGTCAAAAAGAAAACAGAGACAAATACTCAATATTTGATTTTAACTTATGTAGATAATGGAGTAGAAATAACTTGCATATTCAAACAAGTACAAATTGGACAAGAATTAGGAAGTATTATAAGTAATTTAAATCGTATAAAAATAGAATTAACTTAAATACAAAGACACTAATATTAGTGTCTTTTTGCCTTATTTTTAAATTATAACAAACCCCCAACACAAAATAAAAACCTCCTAGTTGGGAGGTTTTAGATATTTCCTTGCACGACTAATTTTGTAGATTCATATTCTTCATCATAACGAAGCGTTCCAAGATCAAACCTATAATGATGTATTTTACCATCTTGACTACTGGTATGATGATCAAAACCATTGGGTATATAAAACCCATATATTAAAGATGTATCTCTAATATCCACTGTTACAAATCTACACCCTGCCCCTAAAATATTTTCAGATCTATTTAAAGAATTGGCAAATGCTATAGCATCTTCTAGCATATGCACACCTACTCCATATCCTACATATTCAAGATCACGTGCAATTCTACAAATCTTCAGGGCCGGAATTTGAGGAAATCTTGTATCTAGATCGTCTATAATGCTATCTAATTCTAATGTTATAGAATCAGTCGCTAATGTAACATATCCTGCAATATTATCGTTATGCAAATAAACAGTAGTAAAAGAAATCCTTTGACGTTGGTGTTCTAATGCATCTTTTTTCAGAAAATTGTTTAGACTTACTGCCTCACATTTAAATTGATTAATATTATGAAAATTAGATAGACGCTCTGGAACCAATTCATCAAGAATATTCATTAAAACTATTTTCTATACGAATCTATTCTTCGAGATAACCTATCTAGTTTTTCAACTTTTTCATAATCAACCTTGCTTGTCATTACGCTTTTAATAAGTTTTAAGGCATCAAAACCTTTTAGCGATGGCGTAGCTTCAAAAACTTGTGCCACTTTAATACTCCTCCTTCGTTTCATACGTCTATCCTTAACCATATTATACCACTCCCTAAAGATTACTTCAAGAAGTAGTATGCCCAAATTTTCCAATTTAGAAGCGTGATTATAGATTAAAGGAAAGAACCAAATATTGATTCTTTCCTTTAATTATGATACAATAGTTATTGCGTGATTTTAATATTCCTTAAAAAGTTTGTAGCTCTAACTGCAAGCTTTTTCTTTTTGCTAAAACCTTTCTAATAAATGGAATGGCGTTAATTGTACACAATGGAGTACAAATACTTTTTACGCCATCACTAGTTCTTCTTGGTACAATTTTAACTTTGAAATATTTTTCGTATTGAGCGTATGGCAAATTCCAATTGAAACCATTATCTGATAATATGTTTTCTTCTCTCAATATTTTCATTAAAGAATTTCTTCCACAAAACCCAAACGTGCTTGCAACTTGTTTAAAGTTGAGTAAATCTTTTTGATTAATCAATTCATCATACATTTCTACCTTTGGTCTCTGATCTTCTATCTGCTTTTCAGCTAACAATCTCTTCTGCTTTTCTTCCTTTAATTGAGTAGCCAATTTAATAATGAAATCAGGATCGTTCAATGTCTTTTCGATTACTTCCTCTGTCATATAAACACCATGCTTACGAATGGAAGGTAAAACTTCATCAAATACCCAAGATTCAAACTGTTCTGCTGAAGGAAGTTTAGATTTTGCAATAAGTCTATATAGATTACCTTCAGAAATTAAATTGATTTCTTGTTTTCTACCCATATTATCTATGACCTCGTGTTTCACGACCCCATTTTTCTTACAGTGTCTTCCAATTGCATCATGTGGATTTGCATACCCTAACATTACTGCCGTATTTGTGGCTCCAAAATATTCTTTACCATTGATTGTGCAAATTTGAAGTTCTCCAAATTGTTCATGGTTGAATGATGTTAATTTACTCACAAGATTCACCACCGACTTCACGACCTAAAAATTCCATCAAACAACTTTCACATAAATCAATAGTAATTCGTTCATTGTCCCATTGACTTCCATACCCACCAACTTGATTTATTTGCCAAGAAGGATCAAAATGCCTATCTAACAATTTATCACATTTTCTGCAAACCATAGGTTTTTCGCAAATACAAAAATCAATTTGTCCATTATTTAATATAATTGAAAATACAGAGCTGTAGATGTTTTCTCCTTCAAAATATTGAATTTCTTCAATTGTATCTTTAGGAATAATTAATTCCTGCATAGTAGGTTTATTAATATTGATATCATAGAACTCTAAATTATCTCCATCATTCACACATCTAAACTGTTGGTATGTATTCATGGACTTAATTGGAGATAGAAATACTTGAACCTGTTTTCCAGCATACTCGTCTGCGATTCTAACCATTTCTTGAACATTAATCTCTCTCATTAATAAAACCCCTCTACTTCTTATTGTTAAGGTATTTCCTCTACCTCACAATATTTAGTATAAGGGTTAGGTTTAATAATGTCAACTAAAAGTTTATAAATATATAAAATTAGTTTTTAATCACAAACTATAATTTGACATTATTTATTACTTCATATTCAAAAAGATCAAATATATCACATCCTAACACAATGCTAAGTTTAATAAGAGTTTCTATAGGCATATTTATTGACTTAAAACTCTTATTTAAATTTTGTGGACTAACACTCATCTTATCTGCTATCCATACCTTACTAGCACCAGTACGCTCCTGATATTCATTTACTTTTTCTTCTATTCTATTTGTGATAATTATTTGCATTTTATTCACTCCATTCTCCTATTATTATACCACAACTGTGATCTCACATACTCTTTGAAAAAAGCATATGTATAGGAAAAATCTTGACCAACCTTATAAATATAATTATATCACCTTTACAATAACTATGTCAATAAATTATTTATTATTTACACAATATAACGAAACAAATTTTACTTGGTTATAAATCCTTTTTTATCTAAGGAATTTTTTATAAACAGTTTTCCAAAACCATTCCGCAAATCAACAAATGTGTTTTCAATAAATGGTCTAGGGCCAATAATTTCATCTAAATTTCTTATATATCCCCACTTATAATGACCTCCATTTTCTATGATACTTGGAACATCTTCTCCCTCATCCCCTTTTCTAGTATTAGTTAATTTAAGGGTGTCACTTGATACCATAGAACTCTTGCAACTATTGATTAATTCCCAAGTCCTCTCATAATCAGAAGGTCTATATTGGTCATAAACATCGTCTTGGACATGCTCTCTCATTAAATCTCTTCCATCCGAAGCAACATCTGTTTTTAAACTTTCAGATATTTGTTTAAGTAAATATTTTTCTAGCTCTGATACTGTTTTAAATTCCACCTTAAATCACAACTCCTAATAAATTATTTTTTATTATTTTTCTGCTCCTTTATCCCAAACCATAACTTCTTTAACAATTTTTAATTTACTAGGATCAAGCTTATCAAATTGTTTGGAGATATTGTTGATAAACTTTGTCATTCCCTTATCGTCTGGAATTTTTGCAAGCAATTTATTTAGTCCTTGAGATAAAACCCCTTGAATAGAATTATCCACCTTGTACATTTCTTCTATTTCTTCATTTACACAATCTGAAATAAATTTAATTTCACTTGAATCAATATTATTTAAAATATATGTAATAATTCCATATTCTTTAAGTGAGTCATATGTTGTTAATGAATCATCATCTGACATATCTATATTGCTTATTTGATTGCAAATAGAAAATTCAATTGCCATTCTTTTCATAGCAGAATCTACTCGTTTAAATCCATCTTCTTCTACTGAAATACAAGTTAACAAGACATTATTGATTATATTTTGTTTAACCATGAAAGGGATATATTTATTGATGATTATATTTGAACGATCTGATTTAATCTCCGATATTTTAATTAAATTTTGTTCTACCATTTTAATTTCCTTCTTTCAATTATTTATTTCTGTCTAGGTGTACACATTGTTGTCATTCCGAAATGCAGAGCAAAATTATTATATGTCTTAAATCTTTTTCTAATCTCATTATAAGCACCTCCCTCTTTACTTGAAATAATTGAAGTGCTTGGAAGGATATTAGTATTCGTGCTATATTTCATTATAATATCTAAAAGTTCTTCAGACGTTTTTGTAAAATATTCTACAGTATTTATTTTATATGTATTTATAATGTCTAATAATTCAATACCAAAAAACGGTTCAAATATCTCCTTTAATGTTTTTGTTTTTAAATCATCAGGGAAAATAAAAAGACACTTATCGTAATTTCCACTATCTTTTAAATCTTTTATTTTACTATTAATCTTTTTAACATAAGCAATATTCATATCGCTATTCATTTTATTTGGGTAATACATGCCACAATATTCTACATAAAAATTATTTCCATTGATAGGTAATCTCCAGTCAAATCTTCTAGTGTCTTTTTCAAAAAATTCATCATAAGATGTTTCTTTGTCAAAGATCAAGCCATTATCAATATAATAATTACTTATTACACATTCCATAAACGACCTACATTTTCCACCATTTTTATCAAAACATATTTTCCCTGCTCCTGTACCCTTATAATATTTGGCATAATCAATATTCAACAATTTGCATATGTTTTCTACTGATCCGAAATGATTAAGATATGTAGAAGAGCTGGCAATTCCTATTCCGTCTAGATCCCTTGTATATGGTACTCTTTTTAATTTTATAAACAAATTATTAAAATCATTTAACATTGTTTCTTCTTCTCTTACTGAAGTTGTAGTCCCAATAGGTGTATATCCTAAATATAAAATAATTTCATTAAACAACATATTGCATTTAGAATCAAAAATAGACTGAGAATAAGGTAGTCCTTTATCTTTCATATCATCATATGTCATAGCCCCACCATTGTTAATCAACATATCATTCATATCTTTTAATATTGTTTCTTTTGTTATATCCTTGTCAGAATTAACTTGATACTTTGGTATATATTTTTTACAAATATCATTATATTTCATATTTATATGTTTTTCTAAATCTCGTCTCTGATATCCTTTATGCTTGATATTTTCATATTCAAACACAGTAGGACATCTGTTTAATTTATCTGCTAATATTTCTAACTCGTCTAAAGCAATATTAATTCTTTCTTTTTCAGTAAGTGGTTTATCCATAAGTCCTGCTTCAAAACAAGCATTTTCATAACTGCCAAAATTTTTACCATACCATCCATGAGCAGGTGTAAGATTGTATTTTTTAAATTCTTCTCTAGTTGGTATTTTATTATATGTGTTGAAGTGCTCAATAAGTTTATTCAATCCCCATTGTTTGTCTATTTTGTTTGCTACGTCTGCTTCGGTACGCTCTAAATTACATAGACTAAATATATCTTCTATAAACCTGTAATTTAGTATTTTTAGTGTATGAGCATATGAAGGTAAACCATTTTTTCCTAAAAATTCATTGCTTCTTGGTGTTCTCCCATTTTTACTATTAAATTCTTGTATTGCTTTAATTATTTCTTCTTTTGTCCATTGTTTATGTTGATTTCCCATTAATAAATCACTCTCCTATATTTTATTTATTTTCAACTTTCTCCTATGTTCTAAATTTTTACACACAAAAATAGAGAGCAACCCATAGGAGTAGATCACTCTCACAAAAAAATATTTAATAGCAATCAAGCGTCCAAGATTGCTAAAACTATCAAATTAAGGGGTATCAATATGAACTCTCCTTAAATCACAAAAAGAACCCACTAAAACCAGTGGATTCTTCTCAAAATCTTTAAAATTTTTAATATTATTCTCAAAATCAATTACCTACCCAACTAACAATTCCTCATACATCTTAATAAATTCCTGAGAACTAACTATCTTAATATCATTTTTATTATTCGTCCCTAATACATGCATACCACTTCTAAAATCATTACTGATAAGATAATTAGCTTTTCCCTCAATTGCA
>Ga0209728_1002178_pt1 | contig 10296 bp, 18 predicted proteins | sample RifGroD1_FD_183997 | JGI IMG/M metagenome (GOLD analysis project Ga0209728, IMG submission 183997) | Groundwater microbial communities from Rifle, Colorado, USA - Groundwater D1 (SPAdes) (version 2) | ecosystem: Environmental > Aquatic > Deep subsurface > Groundwater | place: Rifle, Colorado... | reverse complement strand
CTATATATAGATATAAAACAATGAAATAATAAAATAAGGAGCAAATTCTTTGGAGCATTTCAGTGATTTAATAAAATTAGAGGATATAATAAGTTGGAAACCAAGTGATATGATTCTTGGTACAGCCGGAACAGGTAGAGGTAAAAGTTACTTTATTTTAAATGACTTATATTATTACTGCAAAGAGCATAATTTAAGTATTCTATTTCTAACAAATAGAGACATCCTAAAAGAGCAGTTTTTAGAAGAAGTAAAAACAGAAGAAAAACAAGATATTATAACCATTATGAATTATCAAAAGATAGAAGCAATGATAATGTACAATGTCCCGATAGATGAATACGATTTTATTGTGGCAGATGAAATTCATTACATATTTGGGGACGCAGACTTTAATAGAAACACTGAATTAATTATTGAATGGTTGATTGATATAAATTGCTCAGTAAAAATTCTTTTATCTGCTACAAGTGAACATGTTAGAAATTATTTAGAAGTACATAGAAAAATCAAACTAATAAAGTACACACTTGACAGCAATAGAGATCACATAGTTAATACATATTTCTATGAGGATAATACTGTTCTTATGAAAATGCTCTTTGAATTACCATTAGAAGAAAAGGCCATATATTTTGGTAATGTTGATAAAGTATATCAAGCAAGTTTAGATTTAAAAGATGCAGAATTTTTATGTAGTACAAATAGTAGATACAGTAAATTAGCCAACCAAGAAATTAAGAAACAAATAATAGAAAATGAAAAGTTTGCGTGTCAAGTCCTATGTACCACTAGTGTAATAGATAATGGAGTAAATATTAAAGATGAATGTGTAAAACATATAATAGTAGACTATTTTGATATTGACACAATAATACAATGTCTAGGAAGGAAAAGAGTTTTACATGAAGAAGACACAATTAATATTTATATAAGGAATAGGAGTACAAAAAGTTTGAGAATGAGTTTAAGTAATTTTAAAACTCAAATTGCACAAGTAAAATATTTAATTGATTATGGTGAGAAAGAATTTGTTAAGAAATATGGTAGAAAGGATTTAAGCAACTGTATAAATATAATAATAAATAATAAAGGTGATACACATCTTGAAAGAAATGACATAATGTATATAAAGCAACTTATAAATATAGAAAATGCTGAACTAATGATTGCCAACAATTATGATTTTATTATTTGTCAAAAGCTTAATATTAATTATTCTACTGTAAAAAGATTAGAAGATGAATATAAATGATAGGTTCTACCTCAGTTATTACAAATCAAGCATTACAAGCAAATAATTCAATAAATAATCCATCAGATCCAATTGCTTCATTTATTGCTGTAATAATTATAGGAATATTTGTTGTAATTTTTGCTTATGTGCTAAAGGAATAATAAATACAATATTAAATTAAAAAGGAGCGATAAAACAAATAATGCTAAAATTCATAGGAACAGGTTCAGCATTCAACACCAAATTAGGCAATACAAGTGCATATATCAAAGAAAACAATACATTATTACTTATCGATTGTGGTGAATTAACTTTTGATAGAATTCTATCTCTAAATTTATTAGATGATGTTAATGAAGTACATATTGCAGTAACTCATACTCATCCGGATCATATTGGTAGTCTAGGGAGTTTCATATTCTATTGTTATTTCATTAAGCAAATTAAACCAATATTTCACGCAGCCAATTCTGATTTTATTGAATTGCTTGAGATTATGGGAATTACAGAAGAACATTGTGAATTTGATAATTGTGTTATCAGTCAATTTGCTGAGATCGAAAAATTAAATCTTCAATTATTATTCATTGTAAATAAGCATGTTGAGGAGTTAACTTCATTTGGCATATTACTTCTAAATATAATTACAAGAGAAAATGCTTATTATAGTGGAGACAGTTATGAGATACCAAAATCTATTTTATACGGCCTAGAGTGTGGAGAACTTAATTATTTGTACCAAGACACCTGTAAAGCAGACTACGATGGTAATGTTCATGTATCATTAGGAAGGCTCGCAGAGTTGATTCCTACGGAGCTAAGAAATAGAGTTTATATTATGCATATGGATAGTGGATTTGACGTCTCAGAGGCCAAAGAATTAGGGTTTAATGTTGCTGAGATAGAAGGAGGTGGGAATTAATGACCAAAAATATATCAGCATTCACAAGAAAACAAAATATCAAAAATGTAATTGACAAAATAATTATCAAAACATTCGATGTAATATTGTATCCTTTACGCCTAGCGTATAAAAAATATGATGGATCTGAATTACAATCTAGGAGAAAAGTTAAGAAAGATTATAATAAAATAAAGAATGATATTTATAAACGCCTGTTGAGTGAGGATTATATTTATATAACCGATTTTTATGTAGGGAACGATGATTATTATTATGAAATATATTCTATTCATAGAGAATCATATGTTATACAATATCACACAAAGAAATCTGCAAAGGTTATTTTTAATGAGATTGAGGATATTTTAAGAGCAGATGAGAGTTTAATAGTTAAAAGTGTTGGTGTTAGGGATTTATTTAAATATGGTTATTTTGATAAGGATGGTCGAGTTATTAAGGTTAGTCTGAAGATTTTTATATAATGAGGAGGAATAAATAATGTTGGAGTTTTATAAAATTAAAAGTCCTTTCGATGAATAATATAGTTCTGGTCTTAGAAACGGATATATTCACAAGTCTAAAAAAGGTAAGACATGGAATTCTATCGGTCATGTAAAAAGTCATCTGTCTATGACTCAGAAAATTGATAAGAAAGCATTTGAGTTGTTTTATGATTCTTGGTTAGTTGTGTGAGAATTACATTAGAAGGAATGGAGAATTTAGGCACTGTTAAGGAGTTTAGAGAAAAGAGTGGATGTTGGATGGGGTAAATATACTAGCAAATGTATGTTTTAACCCACATTATGAATTACTACTTCTAAAACCAGAGTTACTATATGAATACTCGAATATTGGTTCAATATAATTTAGATGTTGAAGGTTGTCAAAATCAATTTCGTTATAAATATTAAAAAATAAATCCACTGTATTCAATGCATCAGCTAACGCTTGATGTTTTTCACCCAAAAATTCTAATTCAAATAATTTTAATGAATTAGTTAAACTAGGTTGTTTTTCTAGATCAAATATTCTCATAATCTCAGTTTGAATATTAACAAATTTTCTTAACCAATTAACAGGCAACCCCTGTCTTTTACAATTATCTAAAAACCAAAAAAGATCATCTATTCCGAACGAGCATATATTGAAATTAGTTCCACACCAATTAAGGAAAGAAAACAATATTACCTCTAATGGTTCGGTATTATCAAGTTGTTCATTGTTAATACCTGTGATTTTCTTTACTTTCCAATGTAATGTTTTTAGATATTTTGGTTTTACATAAGATTGAAATGAATCTATAATTTCTAAGTTTTCATTGAGTTTAACTGCTCCTATTTCTATAATTTCTTGATAATAAAACCTAAGTTGTTTCACTGGTTGGTTAAATTCTAAATCAATAATTATAAACTCCAAAATATCACATCCTACTTTGAATCCAATTATAGTGTATCCAAAATATTAGTCGAATAGACTATTTTATTAAAAGCAGTAAAAGATTATTATACCATAAAAGTTCAGTTTTAAATGATTATAATTAATATAAAGGAGAGATAATCAATGAAAAATTATATATTGAAAACCATTGATACATATGGTTTGTTTGGAGATAAAAAAGATTTTACTGATAATCAAAAAGAGGGTTTAAAGAATCTAGGATTTAAATTAACAATTATGGATACTATTTGGGAAAAATATATGGGTAATTTTTTAGATATGATGCTAATACCAAGTAAGAAATACTTATGTTTTTATAAGTCTAATCATTTTCTACCTTGCGAGCTAAGTGAAAATGTTAAAGAAAAAGAAACTTTGAAAGAAGTTAATAAGATTATAAAAGGACTGAAATTGATCGGTGTGATTTAAATCCTTGAAAACATTAAAAGACAAATTTTAAAGTAAATATATAAATAATAAAATATAATACGAAAGAAGGAAAACATTAATGGCAAAAGTTAAAAAAGACGAGAATGGTTTAGTGGTGACTTATGATAAAAATAGAGCAAGTATCGTAAAAGGAGATAGTTGGGTTTATACAGATAGTTTAAATTTAGCTGATGTTTTAGGAGCTGAACATAAAAAGATATTAGAAAGAATACGAAATGTGCTAACTGACTATAAAATAGAGGACGGTACTTTAAACAGACCGTCTTCAGAATCAACAGAAATACAAGAACTTATACATAAGCATACCGATTTTACATATGCGGTTAATCATTATAAAAATTCACAAAACAAATTACAACCATATTATAAATTATCAAAGGATCTTTTAATATTAGTCGTATTTTCATTTAGGAAGTTAGAGAAAGCACAAGAGATACAATTAGTTTACATAGCAAAATTCAATGCAATGGAGAAAGAGTTAAACTGGTACAACGCCAGATATTTAGGCATTGTAACTAGAAACTATATGACTGACTGCATTAAGGATTATTACGATGGAACTAGATCAAGAGAAAATCCTTATGTAGCATTTACTAATCTTGTTTATTCAACTATATATGGTTACGATGCTTCTAAATTAAGGATGATACATAAATTACCCAAAGGTGAAAATATTAGACCTTGGCTGTCAGATGAAGATGTTAAAGTTGTTGATAAAATGGAGCAAGAAGTTGGGACTCTTATTTCTTATGGAATCGAGTTGAAGATGATTAGGTCTATGATTGGTAAGAAACATGGAAGCAATGGTAAGAGGGAATTGGTTTTGTTGAATGAGAAAAGGAAGTAAATTTTCGAATACTTTGAAATCCAGAATTGATTCTACAAATATAAATTAACCTCCTGCATAAAAACAGGAGGTTAATACTATCTCAAAACAGACTAAGCAGACACAACAACTTTCATTTCAACAACAACCATATTCCCAACTCTCCCACCAATTTCACTAAACTCATCACCAGAATCAATCAACTCATCCAAATCAACACATTCCAAGCTAAAATTTTCACTTAATCCAATTTGCATTACTTTTGATCTCAGTTCCATAATACCACCAGTACCAGAAAGAAGGTCAGAATACCATCTACATTCCTCTGAAAATGTCTTGTAACTGATATATGCCACTACATCTTTTTCAATTGCTCTGATGCTATTTCTGTGAGCGAAATTACCTTTTGAGTCCACGATAATCCAGACACTTTTTGTTTCATTTGCCAAATTTTATCGCTTCTCCTCTTTTTATGCCCACATAAGAGGAAGAATGGAAGAACTTACACACCATTGGGTATTTTAATTTACCTCTTTTTAGTGTATAATAATCATTGTCAAGTGAATTCTCTTCCAGTCCTTCCTTTTGGGAGGCTTTTCTTTACTACTTAATAAGTATATCATCTAAATATGCCTGTTTCAATTTATCTAATAGTTTGTTTTTAAAATATATTTACTAGGCCGTAAACACCTCCTGTATGTCATATTAAACCATATTATCGTTTGTTTAGCAAACACTTGTTCGGTTGGTATGAGGTATTTATCTGTGTATGTAGGTATGATTTTCTTCCGATATCTCTGTATATCTAGGTATCTTGAAAACTTTAGGATTGATTAAATTAGGTAAAATTAAAAAATAATATTTTTAATTTATGTAGACAGAAGGGTTTTAATTTGGTATAATATGTGTATAGACGAAAGAAGGGGGGATACATATTATGAGTAATGCATGGATGAAAGATTTAAAAGTCGGTGATAAAGTAGTAGTGTCTAGCAGAAACGGCAGATCAATCACAACGATTGCTAAAATAACTCCAACTGGTATTATCAAAACAGAAAAAGGAACCAATTCAATCCAGATGGTTTTCAAAGAGGTGGAGATTCTTGGAGTACATATTTTATACAACAATTAACTGACGAAATTAAATTGGACTTCAAGAAGAATGGATTAGTTAGAAAATGTAAGGATATTGATTTTTCTAAATTGAGCATTGAGCAACTTGAACAAATTTTAAGTATTTGTAGTGAATAAGGAAGGAGTGAATACATAATGCAAGAAGTAGTTTTAACAAAAGAGCAACTATTAATGAAATCAGAAGGCGTTAAGGATTGTTTAAAGTGGTTAGAGAAAAAGTTGAAAATGGAAAAAGAAGAACTTAAAGAAGATAAGAAAAATTATGCAGATTTCGGTATGTTTGATGATTGTGGCCCATCATATGAAAACGATGTTATTGTACAAGAAGCAAGAATGGAAGCATTAGTTGAGGTTAAAGTTAGTTTGGGAAAATATATGCGAAAATTAAGGCATATGGCTGATGAAGTATAATGCCAAGAAATGATGTATTCAAAGTATTATATAAGGAGGTTTAAAATGAATGCAACGGAGTTATCGAAATATATGAATGTTATAAAGATATGGAATATTGATCTGTTAAAATCATACATTTAAAGGAATTAAAAAGAAGGAGAGAGTGTGTATATGTCTATAAATTTAGTTCAGAATTTTATTGTAGAAGTTGATTCTATAAAACTATTAAAGCAATATTTAGAATTGGCACTGGGTACTGTGCTTAATTCTACTGAGGAAATTGCAGTAAAGGTTATCGACCATGCTGATGAATGTAAGAATTTATATTATCCTTCTGTAATCTATGGTAAGAAAAACATTTTGCCAGTTCTAATGATTGAAGGTTGGTATGGCTCAGAAGACAATGCAGGAGACTCCTTCTTCAATGGTTACAAGCCTTGGAAGTTATTTAATGATGAAAACACAATAAACAAGTCTATTGAATACGCTGTGAGTGTTTTGAGTGAAAATCAATCTAATCTAATAGAAAGATTTTCAAGAGATTGTGGAAATGGTTATGATTATGGGTTTAATCATTTTGATGGTTCTATATGTATTGGGTACCAACTTATTAGCAATAAGAGGTTTCCAAACTCTCTAACATTATCACTTGTGCATATTTATTATGGAAAATAATCTAAGGAAATTAAACAATAAAGGAGGGATAATTGGAATGATAAAAATAACCTTAAAACTTTCAAGAACAAATGAAAATGGTTTGAAATATACTGGAGATGCGTATAAATATTTAAACCTCCCTATTGTAATTGATGATAAGGTGATAGGAGTAGTAATAGAGATTCTAAGTGATTCAGATGATTATGTAGAAGTAGAAGGAATGTTATATAAGGTAGGAGTAAATCTTATAAACATAGAGGATTCTTATTTTCCTTCTGAAATTGTGATACTTTAAAAGAATGCATTTATCGTATAAAAAAATCAGAGGAGGAAATGAAAATGAATTTAAAATATCTTAAAGGCGAACAATGTCCAGTGTGCGGTTGCACTTTAATTATTGAGGAAGGAACTGAACACGACAAATTTAGTAGTATATTGGAATATCGAGAACATTGCAATGGAGGACGATGGGAGCATAGATTGTTTGCATGTGGTCAGAAATTAGAATACACTCCTAACTTTAGTAAGACTGAATTAAGTACATATTATAAGTGTACTAATAATGATGAATATAAATTAATTAAATATAAACAACAAAAGTTTAAGGAAGCCACAAAGCAATTTATATTATCTTATGATGATGTAGACAATTCATCTAAAGATAATATGATTGATAAAATAAGATATTAGATGCTAATTGAAAATTGAAGTAAATGGAAGTATAATGAAGTATGAAGGAGTTGTTTATTAATGAAATTTCCACACAAAGGGTATGGTAGAATATATGTCGAAAAGCAAGAGGATGTTCAAAAGGTTAAAGATATTATTAAAGAAACGGATGAATTCGAATATGATTATCTGCCAAAGGATTTAATTGCTGTTTTTAAAGACAAAATTGTTACTACTTACACTCATAAGTTTGATGATTTAGATATTAGTGTTCTTATGGAAAAATGTTGGCAACAAGGAATTAAAATGTTTTGTGTTGATGGTGAAAAAGATTATTAATTAACCATTGAAAGGTAGGTTTTATATGGGAATTATAGTAAATAAGAATGCGAAAATCAAACACGGAAAACTAGCAGGTATGGAAGGTAAAGTTATTGCTTTTAATTTTTATGATAGTGATGCTGTAACCATTACCATTGATGAATATTGCGAAGTAACTACACATTATGATAATGTAGAACAAGACGGAAAGGATGATTAGAAATACAAAAGCTTAAATGTCCATTATGTAATACAAATCTAAAACTGAATATAGGTTTTACAGGATGCGATTGGGACACCGCAAAAGGCGAAGGGTCAGGATATGGTTGTGATGTTAGTTTGCTCTGCTTAAATGATGATTGTAGGGCTTTATTCACTATAGGGCATGTTAAGAATGAGTATGATTTTGCAGAGATGAAAGATGAATTAAAATGTGTTGAGTAAGGAGAAATTATTATGAATTTAGAACAAGCAATTTCTATTGCATCTTTAGCTCATGCAGGACAATTAGATAAAGGTGGAGAACCTTATATTTTACATCCTTTGAGAGTTATGATGAAACTTAAAGATGAGAAACAAAGAATTGTAGCTGTACTGCATGATGTTATTGAAGATACTGATATTACTATTCAAGATTTGTCAGATCAAGGACTTAGTTATGAATTAATAAAAATTATTTTAACATTAACCAGACGAGAAGATGAAAGTTATGATGAGTATTTGAATAGAATATGTTATAGCAGATTTGCTATAAAAGTCAAGTTGGCAGATTTAGAAGATAATATGGATATGTCTAGGATTAAAAATCCTACGGAAAAAGATTGCCAACGTTTGGCAAAATACAGTATAGCTAGAAGTATCTTGACAGATATTTTGTTGGGATAGTTTCCTATAAGTCAAAAGACTTATAGGAAATTGAGGAGGATTAATACAATATGAAAGTTTCAGAATTAATAGCATATTTAAGTAAATGCAATCAAAATTTAGATGTTGTTGTTTTAACGAACGATAATGATATGGCATCTGGTAGAAGTCCACATGCTAATGTTATATCCGCAAGCACAGGTATAGATTGGGATCAAGGATTATTGATATTGACAACAGAAGTTGAAATTATTGAAGAAATAACTGAGTATGCTGAGAAAAGGAAATATGTAATTAAGATAGAAAAGGAAGATAAGTTTTTAATGAAGGGATGGACTCAAGAAGAAGCATATTGTCCTTTATTTGAAGATGCATTAGTGATGACATTATCAGAAGCAAAAGAAGTTTTAGATTTCGAAGAAATAATTTTTGAAGTGATATATGAAAATGGTGAAAATAAGTTAGTTGAAGTGGTAGTGGATTGATATTTCGCAAGCGTACAAATCACTTGTACCAAGGGTTTTTAAAACTCAAATTAGCATAAAATAGATAAATTTAATTGGTTAAAAAAGAAAGGTGGATAAAATGCGAGGTAGTGACAAGGATATTAGTATATTCATAAGTTTAATATTAAGACATAAACCGGAGGTAGTGGGGTTAAAATTAGATAACTATGGATACGCCAATGTAAATGATCTTTTAGAAGGTATAAATAAAACTGGCAGATTTATAGATTTTAAACTTTTGCAAAATATAGTATCAGAAGATAATAAGCAACGATACAAATTTAATGAGGATTGCACAAAAATTAGAGCTAGTCAAGGACATTCTATTAAAGTAGATTTGGAATTAGAAGATAGAATTCCACCAGAAGTATTATATCATGGTACAGCATCAAGGTTTGTAGATAAAATACTGACAGAGGGTATTTTAAAACGGTCTAGAGAATATGTTCATTTATCTAGCAATATTGACACAGCTATTTCAGTTGGAAAGAGACATGGAAATCCAACAATATTAAAAGTAAATGCCAAACAAATGAATGTAGATGGTTTGAAATTCAAATTGTCAGATAATAATGTATGGCTTACCGATATGGTTCCAGTTAAATATATTATAATAACTCAAAATTGACAATACCATAGAACAACCATTTTCTTTGGAATTTTAGTAGAAAAATTATGTAAATGAAAGTATAATAAGAGCATGAAGAAGGTGTAAATCATGCAAGATATTATTAATACTATTAAAATATCAAACAATCCTAGTGAAGTAAAACAAATTCTAAAACCATTAAAAATTAAAGATGTGATCAAGGTTGCAAAAGGTTTAGATGTTTGCATTAGAGGAAGTGAAAATAAAACTGAAGTGATTGGTAATATTATTTTAGCAATTGTGAAAGGA